>Ga0209358_10001077_pt1 | contig 22375 bp, 29 predicted proteins | sample LauGreFa1BDMLBSN_2_FD_187574 | JGI IMG/M metagenome (GOLD analysis project Ga0209358, IMG submission 187574) | Freshwater lake microbial communities from Lake Michigan, USA - Fa13.BD.MLB.SN (SPAdes) (version 2) | ecosystem: Environmental > Aquatic > Freshwater > Lake | place: Lake Michigan, USA...
TGTAAAATCATCATTGCTAGATTGAGAATAGACTTCGATGTAGCGAAATCGTTCGCTAGTGTTGACGCTGATATTTGCGGAAAGAATGTTGTTGTTGAATCCATTTATCTCGCTAATTAAAGCCCCAATTGCAAGGTCAGCACCTTCTCTAGTAATTACTAAATCGCCGTCCTCGTTTGTAATTAAAAGCACTTGAAGTTTTTTGGCGTATCTGTCCAGGAAAGTAGCAATTGAATCGCCTTTTTCTGTTTTTATTATTTCGTTGGCTTCTAAATTCGAAAGGTCTGCAACGTCGTTAACCACTGAAATTGAAGTGTGGCCGTTATCTTTCAGAACCATTTCGATTAACTTAACAAAACCGCGTTGGCTGTAAGATTTTTGAATGATTGAGCTGTCAATCAAGTCTCCTGTTTTGTCTCGGCCAGCTATTGATATTGAGTGGCTATCCGCTGAATAGGCAATGCTTAAATCTTCAATAAATCCACTAATTAGCAAAGTGTCATCAATGTAAATTTTTACTTCATCTTGAATTTTTAAATCGTTTTGAAGAGTTCCAAGATTCCCAGTTAAAAATGTAATTCCGCTTTCAGTAGCTGAGCTGAACCCATCTTTGACAGTAGTTGAAAAAGTAAACTGACCCGCAAGATTTTCGATTGATTTAACAACATTTACGTCGGTGAATCCTTGATAACGTAAGCCATTAACTTCAAGATAAAAATCAGACATTTGTAAGAATCTTTATTGTGCCAGAAATGCGACTGGTATCTTGAAAATTATTTAGAGATCTGATCGTTTCTTTTAGGTCTAAAGATCCATACAGAGAATAGACTAGAGTGTTTAAAGATGTTGGGTTAATTACTTCATAAGTCGCAACATTTGGCAGGCTAATTGCTAAATTGGCAAACAAATCTGAGGCTTGAATTCTCATTTGGATTAGAGATTTATAAATGTCTCGGTCTAGTGTTGTTGGAAGCAGCGCAAAACCTTCTTCTAAAGTAGAAGAAACCGCGTTTAAATCATCAAGAGTGGCATAATTTATATTTCCTGCCGCATTGTAAGCCAAAGCAAGTGCGGCCGCATTTACAAAATTATTGACCTGATCTTGATTGGCTTTAATATCCTTCTGGAGCTGAGAGTTGCCGCTTGATTGACGGTCGCTTGAGTCTGATCCAAATAAATTTTTTACTACGTCAAAGACAGCCTGAGAAGAATTGTAGGCAACGGAAAGATTATCGAAAGCCGTGCGGATTTTGCCAGCCAGAATCGAAGGACTCTGAACAAGTGAATTTGTTGAAGCTATTATTTGATTGATCGAAGTTGTAAAATCGCTAAAGGTATCCGCAGAACCTTGGACTAATTTAGAAACTCTATTTATTTCGTTAGCCGCCTTCTTTACTGTTTTTACAGCAGAATCAAACTTTGCTTTGGCTTTTGTGACTGATTTCCAGCCATTATCAAAAGCAGTCTCAGAATCGCCAAGAATTTTACTTTTTAAAGTAGCAAGAAAGCCTTTGTTGCCTTTAAGAAGAGATGGAACGATATTTAGAGAAGCAACTTCAAAGCTGATTGTAAACTTTGTAATTCCTAATTCTTTGACATTGTCAGAAAGATTGTAGCCAATGCAAGCGACGGTTTGAGTGCCTAGCGTTGGATGAATTAAAGTGCCAACACCAGCAGAGTCTAAGACTTGAATCAAGGCATCTCGATCACTAAAAGAAACATTGTCATCAGTCCAAGCAGTTATCGAAAACTTCTTCTCTATTCCGCCTAAATCTTCAACGTAACGCTCAGTCCTTCCAGGATATTCGTGAGAGATTGTTTTTCTGCCGCCGTCGGTTGAGCTTTCTTGATAAGCAAATTCAACATCTTTAAAGGATGCGGTTGGAAGTCGGGCTATGTTAAAAATTGTCATTAATAAGCCCCTGCGTAAACAGAATTAACGCCGACGTTCATAAAGTTTTTAGGTGCTGGTGTAAAGTTAGTATTTGAGCCTTTTGGTAAGCCTCTGAGATTTATGTCTAACTGTCCGCCAGCCGCAAATGATTGCTGAGGCGTGTTGATTGGTGCTGCTTGATTGATTGGTGAATTAGGTGCTACTGAATTGGCTAGAGAATTAGGTGCTACTGAATTGGCTAGAGAATCTAATCCGACAAAAGAAAGGACGCTTGAAGCATCGGTTCTAAACTTATTAAAGGCTGCAACTGCTTGATCAATTTTGGCAATGATCGAATCAAATACAGTAAGGAATTGATCTTTTAGAAAGTCATAGACAACTACAAAGCTGTCTCTACATAAATAAGCAGCAGCAGCTAAACCAATAATCCCCGCCGTGATTCCGAGCATTGGTAACGAAATAGCCGCGAATACCGTTCCGATAGCAGTGATTGAAATTGCCATCATCCCCAACGCAATCAAAAGAGGGGGAAGGATTGCGGTAAGTCCAGCAAGAATTAAAACTATTTTTTGAGTTGTTGGACTTAAATTTTGGAATTTTTCAATTAATCCAATTACAACATTAACTAATTTGATGGCGTAAGGTAAAAGAATAGATCCTAAGGTGATTGATAAATCTTTAAATCTTGAGCCAAGTATTCTTGATTGATTTGCAAAACCTTCTTGAGTTCTAGCGAAATCACCAAGCGAGTTTTTAGACATCGCCATGATGTAATTGTAACGAAGCAAAACCTTTTCGTCTTGCTTCATTTTTTCAATTTTTTTATTAATCCCTTGCGTTAAAGCAAATTGCTGCAAATTAGTTTCTGTCATTACAATGCCAAGCCGCTTTAGAGACTCGGTTTCACCTGTAAATATTCCGGCAAGGGCAGTTTGAGCTTGATCAACACCTATGTTTTTAAATGAAGCTAAATCACCAGCAAGGCCAACCAAAGAAGTTGAGAGCGTTCCTGCTTTTTCTTGAGAAAGTCCCATTGAAGTTGACATATCGCCAAACATTGCCGCCATATCTAAAGCACTTCCGCGATCAATACCAAAATTCTTTCCAGCGGACATTGCAAAGTTTTTAACGCTTTCAGAAGATTTTCCAAATGCCACATCAACTTTATTTAACGATTCTTGGTAATCTGACGCGGCTTTTATAAAAGAGCCACCGAGTAAAGTTATCGGCAGGGTAGTTTTTAAGAATAAATTCTTGCCCGTGTCTAGGCTTTTCTTTCCTACTGATTGGATTTTTTGCCCTACTTTTTCAAAGCTACTAGCCATTGAAGTGGCGGATTGATTAACTTTTGCAGCAGTGGTTTGCAAGTTAGTTTGGATAGTCTTAAGCTGCGGGCTTATCTTATCAACTAAATCGTAAACGTATTTAATTTGAAAAGACATGTTATTTAGACTCTAGTTGTAGTTGTTTGTTTATTTTGACCGCTTGTTCGTTTAGACTTAAGAGCTTAGGCAATGTCTGGTTTTCAAGCCAATCAAAACTTGCTGATCCTTTGTAAAAATATGCTAAATTGCAGATTAAAGCCTCTAACTTAGAGTCTTCATCCATGAAACAATAAAAAAAGATTCCAAGTATTTAGCCAGTAGCTCCTCAAAATCATTTTCATCAATCTTTTGCAATTCCAAGCCAGTAATTTTTTGTTTTAATTCTTCGTCTTTAAAGCAAATTTCAGAAAGCAGGAAAGATTCAAACTTTTTGAGAAAAGAAATTATGTCAAAGTCTTTAGCTGCGTAAATAATAGCTTTAATTGACTTAGAGTCTAGTTGGCTTTTGTCGTCGCTTACTTGCTTCTGAGCATCTTCTTTTGCAAGAGAATTGGTCATAGCAAAGATAGCTTCGATGAATTTCTTTTTAAGACCGATTGTGTGGTCTCTATGTTTGTAAGTAGGTGCGACTAGATAAAGATTGCTAACTTCTGCAAAATCATTTTTGCCGTCAATGTTGACTTGGACTTTGATTGGAATAGTTAGCGTAAAAGTCAGCTTATCTGTCATAATTATTTACTTAAAAGTTAGAGGAATTGACCCCTAACTTTTAAAGAGTTAAATTTAATTAGCAACTAAACAGCAGGATCGCCAAAAAATACATAATCAACAGTTGCCAAATCTTCTCTTTCTGGCAACATTTCCATCGTGCAACCAGTAAAGTTTGCATCACGGAATGTAATTGTGTTATTGTCGCCGTTGTTGTAAAACTCATCAAACTGGTCGTTATTATCTGGAGTTACTTTTACAGAAACTGTAATCTTGCTGATGTTGGTCGAAATATCACTTGTGATGATTTTAGAACCATTAATTTGCGGAGTAACTTTGCGAGTTTTAGAACCTTTCTCAATTTTGACCGCTGACTCGTAAGCAATTACTTTGCCGTTGATGGTCAGGTCACCATAATCTAAGATAGCCATAGTTTTATTTATTCAAAAGTTGGAGTGAAATTGACAATGAGATTTCTTACTTGGGTCACAATGTTAGCAATGCTTTCGGCCGTGATTGTTCCGGTAGAAAGATTGATCACTACGCTATCCAAAAGGGCTTGTTTAAAAGTAGCAGCTTCAGCAGTGCCAGCTCTCAAAAGAACGTAGTTGTTGTTGCCGTTGATTCCTGAAAGGGCTGAGTAGTAACCCATCATTTTTCCTATGAATCCTTCTTTATTAATCATTGGGCGACCAGCAATCAATTGACCAGTTGTCAAAATGTGTTGCGAAAGGTCAGCTTTTAGGTTGTTAAAAATGTATTCGCGGCAAAGTGAAAGGGTGTCGACGTAGTTGATGTATTTGAAAGTAAGATCCGGATTGCCGAGTGCGTTTGTTTTGTAAGTAGTTACGGCTTCGTTTGAAATCACTACGGTATTTGCAGGATTATTTCTTAACAACCAAATGCCCGAATTCTCTAATTCAATACATTCTGCATCTGAAAAACCGTGGCCAGTTTCGATTACTGGAAGTAATGCAAAAGGGGTATTGTGATAAGGAATGCCGCCAAAGAAAGAACCACCGACTGATTGGCCGTTAGTTACAAAAGATGAAGTATTTGCGCCAACTGAAAGTCTTAACTCACGGTAAGCGGCTGCGTAAGCTGCAATAACAAGAGGGCTTTCAAAAATATCTCCGCCTTTGTGAGTTGAAGTAGAGATTAAATTGCCACCCATGTATGCTAAGGTTTTTTGATTCAATGCGTCACCAGCAGTGTTGGTATTTGCGTAGGTGTCATTTTTACGGACTATTCCAAGCCCATCTAGAATCTTATTATCAACGTTAAATCTTGCTTCTGTAAAAGTTTTTAGAGTTGAAGTACCCCATTCGGCAGGGTAAACGATTGTAGTGAAACGCTGACTAGCAATAACATCAAAAAGAGTTGTTAAAGTTGGGTCAGTCGCTCCACTAGCAAAGGCGGTCAGGGTAGTAGTAATGCCAGCCACAGTTCCACTATATTTAAGGCCGATTGTATTACCCTGAGTTCCTTTGTTCACTGCTGTCAGCGCAACGCTTCCAGTCGTATTTACTGCAGTCACTGGACTATCTAAATTTGCGGCGATTGCGGCAACAAGCAAAGCACCAAGAGACGTCGCAGTAGCTCCACTTGCAACAGCTATTTCGTAAGCACCATTGCGGATTGAATCAATGTAAACGGTGATTGTGCCAGCTTCTGTTGCAGTGCCAGAGAAAGCAACCGTGCCAGTAGCGGCGACACCAGATGCGTTGTCAGTCAATGCAATTGCCGAAACTGTTGGGCGAATTCTTGAAACTGAAAGGGCCTCGATAAGAGCGCGACCAGCTTTTGCAATTTGAGAAGTGCGACCGAAAGCCGCGTTAAATTCAGCTTCGGAAATTAAATCTTCAACTAAAGCACCGCTTGACGCAGTACCAGAAACCATGTGACCGACCAAGAGGATTGATCTTTCAGCAACTGCTTGCGAAGTTAAAGCTGAATTAATATTTGCGGTAACATAAGGAAAAGAAGCGGCCATAATTATTTTTTAGTTTTTGGTTGAATTTCAGAAACGATTTCTACGCAATTATCAATTGCAGAATCTTTGAGGCGGTTGCGCCAAAACATATCGAGAGGATTTAAATCTTGATCGCAATCGACTTGGATAATCGCTCCAGATAGGAGTTTTCCAGAAGGGGTTTTTAAATCTTGGTTGAGCTTTAGTTTCATGAAAAAACAAATTTTATTTAGAAAAAACTTATTGCGTTAGGACAGGAACGCCAACCCGAAAATCAAGATTTTTATAAAATTCTTGTCGTCGGTTTGTAGGTCATTCCTTTGTCTGTAATAGTTCCGTTGATAACTTGCAAAGGTGTGCCGTTGCTGAATGCAGCCGTATCTTCTTTTGTGATGAATCCTTTTGCTAAAAAGTCGAATCTATGGATGTAGTAAGCGTCAACGTAGTCATCGGTTTCGCTTGCAACGTAAACCATTGGTTGGTAAACTGAATCAGTTAGAGCACTGTCAAAAACATAATTCGCTAAACTTTTGAGCAAAGCTGATTCGTAACCTCGAGCGGTGTCAGCTTCTGCCCCGCCTAACGTGCTAGATTTACTTGAGAGGGCTACATAAATTGAAAGATCTCGCTGGCTTTGATACCAATAGTTTTGATTTCTAGTTTGAGCTGTTGATAAATCGCTTGCGATAGTGTCGTTCTTGTAAATAGACGTACCGCCTAACACTACAAACATCCAGTTTTTCAGAACCCCAGAAGAGTTTTCGCTGTAAAATTGAGCAATTCTTGCAGGTGTTGCAGCGTAATCAACACGAGTGCCAGCACTTAGTTGTAAAGTACCTTGCGCCGGAGTTCCTAAACTTGAATTGGTTGTTGTGTAGGTAAAAACTGTTGCGCTGGTAACGGTGACTTGTTTGTAGCCATTAAATCCATCTTGATCTTCAAGCAACAAATATCCGGCTACTGTCGCCGGTGTTGTTGGTGTAGTGGAGATGGAAAAAGTAAATGTTGTGCCAGTCGGAACGGTTAAAAGTTCAAAAGTTCCATTGTATCCAGACGGAGTCACCCCAGCAATTTCAATGTAAAGCGGAAGTTGATCCAAAGAGTAAAGAGAAGGATCACTTAATTTGTGATCAGTTGCACAAGTCACGGTCACAATGCCATCGACTCTTGTAATTGAAGTTAAAGCAATAGGCTCTTTCGCTCCACGAATAGTGACGTAATTTCCAGTGGTTAAGCTATGCGCTGCCGCAGTTGTGCAGGTGATCGTTGTAGAGGCCCTAGTCAGTGAAGTAATTGTTGAAATATCGCTAAAATCATCGGTGAATTTAGGAAGGATTTCTTTTAATCTGTTTACAACGTCTACTGCTTGCATTAATTACCTGTCAATTTGAAGCCAGCAGCTTCGATTTGTTTGTTGATCTCTCTTGTGATGTTTGTTTTTACTTGGTTTTGGAGTTTCCTAACTGTGCGACCTAAGGGTTGTCTTGCGGCCATTCTTGAGCTTCCCAATTCCAAAACTTTTGCATATTCTTTAGCGAGTCCTTCATTTCCTGAACCAAATTCCAAGGTGCGATTTCCCCTGACAAGAAAGTCAATTGATTTTCTAAATGTGCCAGTAATTACGGCAGGAGTTTCAGAAGCAGATGAGGCGGTATGTACTCGGTAATTTTTTAATCCTCTACCGCCAATTCCTTTTGATATTTTGTAAGAGCGACCACTTTTTTTCTGGCTCATGTCATTTCTTAAATTTTGAACAAGTTCTTTTCCTGAGATGTAAGCACCCATCCTAATTCCTTTGGAAATATGATTCGGCAAGATAGCGTTTGCCATTATAACTTTTTGATTTCCTGGATCTTCAATTAGCCTAAACATTATCGGGCGTTTGCTAAAATTGTTTTCGCTCCTTTCTCAATTGAACGAAGTCGGATAAATTTGTTTTCTTTATCAATATTTTCGATGTTGGTAATTTTGAATCTGTTGCCATCAAACTCGATCCAGAGTTGTTTTTCAAAATCAATGGCTGAGCTGTATCTGATAAAAAAATCAGTGTTAAGGCCATTCTCAATATTAACGCCGTCAATGAATTGCACGTTTGCGCTTGTTTTAATCATTGCCCAAACGGTCAAAACTGTTACAAAGTTAGCCGTAGCAACACCGCCAGGTGAATTATTGGCAGCAATGTAGCTTGTTTGGATTTGAATTCTTTTATTTAAGTCCTGGATGCAGACCTTATTTGTGTTTGGCTTGATTGAGCGGCATGCCATCAGATTACCAAAATCATGTTTTGATGCACGGTGTAAGCTAAATACATTCCTTTAAATTGAGCTTCGCCATTGTCAGCACAATCACCTGTATTCTCAAAAAGAAACGCAATGTGAGAGAGCATGGCTTGTTTTAAAGCCTGTGGAACATAGGTAGCGTCAGCTCCATAGCCAGAAACGAAAGTGATCACTACAGATTGCTTTCTTACGTCAACGGTTGGATAAGATTGGCCGTCGACTAAGTAAATCGAGCTAAAAGTATCTTCATCTGTAAAATAATAAACCGCGCTGCTCAGGGTTGTTAAAACAGTAGAGAGGTAATATTTGATGTGAGTAATTGATTGCAGTTTTGATTTTTTTATTTCAATTCCTTCGCAATACCCAGGAAAATAATCAATGTAAGTTTTCCAAGTCTTGTTGATAAAATCTCGGCCAGTAATTTTCTCGGCTAATTGGCGCACTGTTTTGATTAACGGCGTTAAAATGCTATCGTAATCAGTGCCATCAATTCTTAAATAAGTTTTGACTTCTGCCAAAGTTAGAGGCTCGGTTGCTGAGTCAGTGACTAAAATGTAATTTATGGGCTGTTTAATCACAAAGAGATAGTTTGGAATATAATAGTGACTTCGCTTGTTTGGACTGTAGTAGAAACTAATTTTATAAATCGCCAGGCTAGAAAATCAGTTGCTACTATGCCGTAAGAATTGCTGGCCGCTACAGTTGCGGCTACTGTAGTTCCTGATAAGTTTTTAAATGTTTGATAAGTAATTCCATCAGAAGAAACTAAGAAAGTCATTGCCGAGCCGACAAAGTTTGACGGGATTACTATGCCGACTAGAGAAGTGCCTAACAAACTAGCTACGCTTGAAACAGTAGCACCGTTTGCAATAGTGACGGTGACATCATTGCAAAGTCTCGGTTGTTCGTACGCTGTTATATTGCCGGCCATTATTTACCTTATTCCTTGGGTTACTAAGATTTAGTTATTCTTTTTTTGATTTTTTTAAAAAATCCTTTATCTTCAGGAGATGATTCAACTGCTTTGTTTTCAGGTGATTCTTCAATTCCTTTTTCTTCAATTACTTGCTCTTCAATTAAAACTTCCTTTATTTCTTCAACTACGAATTCTTTAAATTCAACGCCCCAGCCTTGAGAAATAAATATTAACGCTAATTCATCAAAGATTTCAACCGTTTCACCGGCTTGATATTCTTTAATAAAAGATCCTAATTCATCTGATGCGGCCTTTGTTGTTTTTAAGACTTTGATTTTCATGAATTCCTTTAAAAAAGGGGTGAATTTTTAGGCTCACCCCCCTTTAGTTTTTAATTACGAATTGTTTGCAACTGGTGCATGTAAAGGAGAACCTTGTACAGCAACAACTCCAAAAGTAGCAGCAGAAGAGTTATTTGCTGGAGTAATAGTCATGCGAGTGTATCTTTTACCACCAACATAGCCTAGTCTACGAGTTTCGCCATCGTCAGCGAAAGTAAAGCTCGCAACAGCCTCAGTTCCAATCAAGAAAGCATCATCGACAGCTGCGAAAGTTGAGTTGTCAGATGAATCTTCGAGAAGAACAGTAAAAGTAGCGTCAGCATCAGCGCAAACGCCGATTGCGATTACATACTCAAGGCTGCGGTATCCAGTGTTGTCAATTACAGTACCAACTTTAGCGGTATTGTCAGAGACAGCAATTGGGGCAACAACTGTTGCGATGTTAATCTGATTGTGTAAGTCGTTCATATTTTCCTTTTTAATTAAATTATAAAAGGGAGGCCGTTAAGCCCCCCTAAAATGTTATGCAGAGATTTTAAGTTTCTTGATTGCTTCAGGTAGAACAACTTGTCCGCCTGTACGTTTGAAGAAGATGTAGCGTCTCTTGCCGTTAATAGCTTGAGTCAAAGCATCTTCAAGCACTTCAACATTTCTATTGTCCACAATGTAGTAGCCTTTTCTGAAATCACCCAAGAGGATTGGGAAAGTACCAGCTGCAACATCAGGCATGTCATTTGCTAGAACATAAGGAAGTCCAGCAACAGTGTTAGGTAAAGAACCTAGCCCCATTTGAAGCAAGTATTCTCCGCTACCAGAAGTTTTTAAAACTCTAATGTTTTGATGCAAAGTTTTGCGGTTGAACATCCAGGTAAGATCATAACCAGCTTTGAGTTCGCCTTGGATTGCAAAAAGAGAATCAGCAGTTAAGGCAGCAGCAGCTCCAGAATTATATGAAGCAATGCTTGCATTGGTCAATAGTCCTTCTGGTTGTGCAGCACCAGGGGTTCCGCTGATAAAGCCCAATCCTTCAAGGCGAGCAAATTCTTCAGCAACGTCTTGCGACACTTGAGCTTGAATATCAAAAGCAGAATCGCGTAACATTTCGATTGAAACGTCGCAGAAAGCCACCATTTTTTCAGCTTGCAAAGTTTCCATTCCAAAAGTAGATTGAGAGGCAACAGCAGCCGCACCTTCACCAACCCAGCCACCAGAAATCAAGCCAGTTCTTTTAGGAATTTGGACTTCTTTTTTAGTTGTTGGAATAATGCGAGCAACAGATCTTACTGGTGAAACTTCAGTAATGTTTTTGATAATTTCATTTACATATTCCGAAGGAGCTAGATAGCCGCCTTGTTCGTTATTATCAGTTCTCAAATATTTAGCTTCTGCAGAAAATCTAACATCGTTTTTGCCTTCGGCTAGAAATTTTTCGAATGCTTTAACTTCTTCAAGTTTAGCTTTCTTTTCTTCGCCTTGGAAATTGCCGCGTTTAAAATCAGCTTCAAGAGAAGCCAACTTTGCTTCTTGCTCAAGTCTCAAAGATTTAACTTCTGCAAGTTCTAAAGTTTTAGCTTGGCTAATTTTTTCTTGCTTATCAAGTTCAGCTGAAATTTTTTCAAATTTAGCTTCGTAGCCGCTTGTTTTAGCTTCAAATGTTGTTCTCAACTCAGTAAGCAATTGCTCTGGAGTTTGGTTTAATTCAATTGACATGTTATTTTTTTAATTGTTTTAAAAATGATTCTAGCGATTTTGCTAGGTCTTGTTTTGCTGCCGCATCGCGCAGAGCTTGTTTTTCCTCAGCGTCGCGCTGATTTGAAAATTCTTTGATTTTAGAAATCAGGGTTTTTGCCTCTGTATTTGAGAACCCTCTTTCTTTGAGTGATTTTTCAATTTCAGTAATTGATTCGAATGATTTGATAAGAGGACTCGCAATGCTGTTATCATTGAACTCATCAGCCATTCTTTTATAAATTTGATTTATTACTGGCTTAATTCTATTTTTGTCAGCTTCTGTTATATCAACGCCACCACGAGCACCATTTAATATTCCAGCAATCGCAAAAATTGCTCTAGGTACAATTGTCGCTTCGCCGTTAATTACATCGGCAAAAAGTAATTTATAACTGCCAAAAAGTTCGGGTGCGCTTCCGTCATAATACATGAAATACTTTCTGTATTCTGCAGAAGGAGCATCAGTTGAATTTGTAAGATTTCTTATTCTTTCTTCTGCCATTGTGCTATCCCAAGCTCTTTCTCTTGATGCCAAGGGTAATTTATAATTTGCTGAAAATGATTTAAATCCGCTTACTAAAGCCTTTGGGTTCATTGCTTTTGTCACTAGAGACACTTCAAAAAGCTCGATTTCCTTAATGTATCTCACGCCTTCTTTCATTTCTGAATCTTTCGTAAAATATCCTATTGACATTTCACGAATTGAGCCGACTTTCATTTGTGGAATAACACGCCCTTGCACGTGACTATCTTCGCGAGGTAGTTTTGCTTTAATGTAGAGACCTTTTGAATCTTCTGTTAATGCAACAGAGACACCGATTGGTTCGCTCATTTGATGCTGCCACAAAATAGGGATAGCGTTGTTCGTTACTAAACTTTTAGTAAAAGCTCCAGACACAATGACATCGTCGCCAAGGTCTACGTTTCCGAATGTGGAGGCATAGCCTTCAAACGTAAAAAATTCGCCATCTTCTGCGAAACCCTTCATTTCAAACGGCAATCTCTTTATTTCTCTTGTGGGCAAACTCATGCTTTGTTTTTAAATTTAGAAAAGATTTGCTATTTATTAAGACGTGCGCAAATTTCTTCAAATCTGAAAATCAAGAATTGAACAATTATGACAGAAGACATTTTTAACGTAAGATTTTCTGGAGAGTATCGGCTCCTTAAATGGATTGTTAAAAAATACAAAGACGAATTACCCTATGGCGGTGAGATAATGCGCTTCGCGTATGCCTTGCCCTATGGTAAAAGTATAAGTTTTGATTGGGAAACCTACGGCGTGCCTTCAAGAGTTTGGAATTCTCTCCACAAAGATTTAACAATTGCGGCATTAATGAATAAAATCGATGTAGCTAATTTGAGAACATTGCAAGAATTAAAGAAAGAATACGAGGAAGGAGGGCATAATATAAAAATACCGAAAGAACCTAAAGCTCCTAAAGTTAAAAAAGAAAAAATTTACATAACGCCAAAAATAAAGCCTGTCGTTCGCTTAGTGAAAGTGAACGGACTCGTTAAAGACTTTATCAAGGAGATAGACTAGAAAACACCAAAGAGCCACCGTAGTATAGTGATATTACAGCGGATTTGTAACCCGCTTACGGGGGTTTGATTCCTCCCGGTGGCACCAATTTTAACAATTAATTTTAAAAAAATGAAAAAACTATTATTTATTATGCTGCTTTTGCAAGCCTGCTCACAAACAAAGTCTGATGTCTCGACTAGTGTTGTGAAGTTTGCAGAATCTTCAGGCAAAATTGAAATTGAGTTTAAAGGAAAAGAATGGAAAACAATTCAATCTTCAGGTTCTGCGTCTCTTTTGATTAATGACAACAATGGCCTAGAACAAGCTATGAGCGTTGCTACAATGCGAGCAAAGGCGAACTTAATAGAGTTTTTAAATAACGAGATAAGCTCCACTAAATCAACAACAACTCTTTTAAAATCATTGATTAAAGAAGAGACCAACAAAACAAAAGCTAGTGAAATCGTTTCGGATGTTTCTGAGAAAATAGTTTCTGAGGCGCGTGGATCAATCAAAGGAGCTTACGTTATTGAGAGAAAAGTTTCCCCAGAAAGAGATTACGTCATGGTGACAATTCTTCTTGATAAGAAGATTTTAGAAGCGTCTAAAAATGTTAGTTTACTTTTGCGATAGTGAAAAAATATTTCTTAATTTTTTTGCTTATTTGCGCAAATGCAGAAAGCAAAACTGTTATTGCTAAAGGTTTTGGATCGACTCCAGAAGAGGCTTTAAAACAGGCCAAAAGCGTTGCAATTGAAATGGTAACCGGTTCTTGGATAAATTCCGAGAGCCGGCTTAAAGAAGGCAAAATATCGACCGAAGCTCAATCCTTTACGACAGGAGTAGTTGAATCTTTTGAAATAATTGAAAGAGGAAAGGATTTTGTAGTTATCAGTGCCTCAGTTTTAAATCGTGAAAATAATTCAATCAAAGATGGTAGTCTTAAAGTTGATCCTGGCCAGATTGCTCAATTGATAAAAAATCAGCAGGAAATAGAAAAGTCATTTAAAGAAATTGATAACATCGACAAAGCACTTCTGTTTAAAATCATTAAGATTGATTACTCTTCTTCTGGCTCTTGGGTAGTTTTGAATATTACCGGGCAAATTACATTCCAACCAAAATGGATAAATGATTACAACGAGTTGAACAAGCGTTATTCCAATTATAAATTTAATATTTCTAAGTGCGATCTAATCTCTTTGAAAGTTTCTGGCCTTAAACAAGATGGATCTGAAACTAAGGGAAATACTGACGCGATGATTCAACCTTTCTTATTTAGAAACGGAGAATTTGACTTCGACTTCGACAAAGAAACTACAATTGAAGCTAAGTTTAGCAGCGTTGAAGAGCTTACTAGTTTTAGAGTTAATTTTTATTGTTCTTAAATCATTAATTTTTAAAGAAATGAAAGATCGTATTGTGGAAATAATTGATTCAAATGGCAGTTCAGTTTTTGTGCCTCAATTTTTTAACGAATATAAAGGCTGGAAAATATTTAAGTTTTTTGTGACCTTTCCCAATCAATGGTTAAACTATACTAACTTTGGGAAGAGAATGGAATTCGAAACTATACAAGAAGCTAGAAAATTTCTTAAAGGTTCAGAAAGTTCTCGCGTAATTCACGAACTTTAATCTCTAAGCTTCTCAGCAATCCTGCTCGCCCAGTCTCTGCCCGCATCAGAGCCCCATAATTCCCAAGCTATGCGCCAAGTAGTCGGCTCTCCATCTCTAAATTCATAAAAACTTGAGCGATAGTTGCCGTGTCTTGAAAAATAAGAGTGCATTCTTTTAACAGTCCTTTCGCTTAGGTTTTCTCTGTTTTTCAATTGATTAGCTCTAGCAACTCCAACAGCAGTGCCGCCCCTTCCATATTTTTCCCGCCATTCTAAGCCACGAGCGGCGTTTCTTGCCATCTCTTCTGTCGGTTTGTAGGTTTCTGTTGATTTAAAAGACTTCGAGGCGGTTTCAAATTTATTTGAATAATCCGCAACACATCGGCAATTGATTACGTTTGCTGAGCTGCCGTTAGGGTCGCGCGGGTAAAGCAAAGACTCTCCACCGACCATAAAGGTTTGATTGACTGGCACTTGTTGAAGATCCGCTGTTACGTGCTCCGCTCTTGTGCGACTGTCAAGACGAGCAAACCATGTTTTTATAATTGTTACAACCTTTCCACTGCTTGCAATTAAATTAGCATCATTAACAAGCTGAGCCTCGGTCTGTCTCGACCATGATTCTGCTATTCCGACATTTTGCGAAGCAATCAGCTCGCTTCTTGGTTGGGATCTCTCTAAAAGATTGATCTTAATGTTTTTAGCAATAATCGACTGAGAGTTTCTTGCTGATTCTCTAAGCTGTCTCCTTGAAGCCTCTATTTGTTGCCTGATTCTGGTTTGTTGTGACCCGATAGTGTTTGGCTCTTTGCCTAGCAAATTATTTAACTCGCTTTCCCTTTTACTCATGTTGTCAGCAAATAGAATTTCTTCTTGCTGTGCAACCAAAGTCAATTCCTTTGAGTTAGTTGCTGTTATAAATGTTGCCTGAGCTTCTGATTGATTAGCTACGAAGAAAGTTGAAGCAGAAAGAAAGGCGTTGTTTACGTTTTCAAGTTTCGGATCAATATTTTCGTCTACAATCTTAATCGACTTTTTAAACTCAATTCCAATAAGGCTTTTCTTAAATTCAGCATCAAAAAAAAGGCCGTGCTTGGCTTCAAGATTGCCGCGCAAATCAAATCCAAATTTCTTTATTGTCTTTCGCATTGCATCCCGGACTTCTTTCAAGAATTCTGGATAATAGTTTTCTGCTAACTCTTCTGGCACTCTTCCAGTTGTGCGATAAATAGTCTCGGCATCTTCTGCCATATTTGCAAAAATCTTTTTGATCTTTGGCACAACAGACGCTTCGATTCTTATCTTTTCTTCGTCAATCTTTTCTATTGAAAAAGTCATGAATAATAAATTTGCAAATTCTTCTTAATCAAGTCGTCTGAATAAAGTCTTTTGCCATCCATAGTTTTCATTCCAGACATTAACTTGATGTAATTCGCCTTTTCTGCTGGTGTGTCTCTATTGTCTGCGGTAAAACGATCCTGACCGACTGGAACGAGGGTTGCTGGTTGATAAATTATATCCCCGCCTTCAACTGATTCAAATCCCATTATCGCTCTAACCTCATTTATTGTCAAAGCTCCTGTTTTTGAGATTGTCAAAGCGTTTTCAACTTTGCGGACTTCTAAAGCCTCAATTGCGGCTGCATCGTAAGTTAATTCTAAATTTTCAGAATCTTTATAGCGAGGCAACAAGTTTTTAGATAAAAATTCAAGGACATTACCAAGTACAGGAAGCACGGCGTTGTCATAAAATGCAAATTTAGACGCGTCCATGTTGGCAAAAGACATATTGTCAGGGCTAATCATCGGAAGGGGAATTTTTACAGCTGAATAAATAGCTTCGGACACTCCTTTTTTTAATTGCGGGAAGTCCATGTCTTTCACCGATTCGCTGAGCTGCTTCCAATCATATTCGCCGTTTAAGAAAGTGGTTTTACCCGCGTTAGCTGATCCTGAAAGTTGCTCTTTTAGTATAGATCTTACGCCTTCAAGTTCAGCGTTAGACAAGGTTTCCCCTTTATAAGTAAGCAATCCTGACGGGCGGGCTTGGTTCTTAAGTAGCGAATTGTTGTGAATACTAGCTAGAACGTATTGACTAATCTCTAACTCACAACCCAAGAAGGCAGAAGATCCTTCCAAATTGCTAGAAGAATAGTTAGGGTTAAAATCTCTTAAGTGAATCAACTCGTTTTGTTTAGAGTCGAAAAATTTCTTATCGGCGTTTCTGGAATAGACAGCATATTGCTCTAGGTTGCCGTAGGTGTATTGGCCAGCATATCCATCGCGTGAATTGGCTTGGATTGTAATTGCTGACGGGTTAAAAACGCTAAGCTCTACAGGCTTGCCCGTTCCAATGATGTTGATGTAGCTGTTGCCTGTCAAAATAAAGTAACTCACTAACTGCTTAATGAATAAATCCCCATCCGTGAAAGGATTTGGATTTTTAAGTAGGTTTAAAATTGGGTGGTCAACAAATTCATTCTTTTTCTTATCTTTTACAACGATCTTGATCGATGCGCATGTGTCGCTTATTAGCTTTGTTGCTGTAAAGACTGGACAGGCTTCAACATAGTATTTGATGAAAGCTCTTGAATTGTCAGCATATCCAAAAGTACCATTGATCAATTGAAGCAAACTTACTTGCTGAGAATAGTTTTTTTGTTCTTTTACCTTGAAGAAGTTTTTAAACATATTTTACGTAGCTTTTAATTTTGAAGAATTAATTTCTTTTAACTCTTTCTCAAATCTGAAAATCAAGATTAGATGTTGAAGCCTACTATTTTCGCTCTCGGCTTGTTAGCCCAATTTAGAAACTGAGTTACGCTATCGCATTGGTCATCGTTTGCCCCGTTTGGAAAAGTTAGCATCTCATCAAGAAAGGTATCGAGCCAGGATGCTTGGCGAGGTAAGTAAACCAAACCCCTTGCGATCATATCGCTTGGAGCGGCTGCCCTGCTTACTTTGTCGGAGTCGGGCTTGATTCCTTGCAGTCTATTATTGCCAAGCTGCTTTAAATCTTGAAGAATTGATTGACCGCTTGCTTTATCCTCGACAAGAGAGAGAAACGGGCTGAATCTTTGCGTGCGTTCTAAAAATCTCTCTTTGAGCTGCGGATATTCTGCTTTGCCTCTCCACACATCAATCAAATAATAATTCTCTCCGAATTGCGTTTCGACAATGCCCCAAGTTGTACACACAGAATAATCGTTTTGAGTTCCAACTTTAAAAGCCGTGTCCCAACTTTGCACAACTCTTTCAAATTTGGGTAGTTCTTCATACCAATTGAATCCTTCTTTCTTAAAAATTGCCGTTCCATCATCAAGAATTGGGTTTTGCTGATATTGTGCGTAGAATTTTGAAGGGTTTGATCTTCTGATTGTCTCGAGTTCTGCCACGGGATACCGCTCAGGCCAAAAACTTCGACCTTCTTCGTCAATTGCCGGCACTTCTACGAAATCCCAATCTTCGCGCTGAGTTTCTTTCAACCAACCAATCAAATCACCTACACAAAGCCTTTGCATAATTACAATTGAAGGAGTTGTCGGGGTTCTTCTTCTTGTTGCTAGTTTCTCGTCATAAAATCTGATCACTTCTGCCAAGGCGATTTGGCTTCTAATTTCGCCAGAATCAATCGGGTCGTCTACAATAATTCCACCGGAATAGCCATCGACTCCAGGGTTGCCAGAATCCGCACCCGTAGATCCCGATCCTGTTGTTGTCGCAACCAGGCCAGTTCTATTAATCGCGCCATCAAAGCTCCAATTGATTTTTGATGCTTCGTCATCTTTTAACTTTAACCCGAAAAGTCCTTTGATGAAAGGATGCTGTAAAATATCTTTTACCTCACGCGACAGCTTCATGATGTTGGTGCGGTTGTGAGACGTGTAGAGATAAGCAAGATTGATATTCCTGCAGAATGTCCATGCGATGAAGTACTCTACAATAAGTGATTTGCCAGCCCCGACTGGAAGCGACAAAGCTAGGTTTCTTTTTTCATTCTCTTGAAATGCAATAGCTTGCAGCTTCTTGATTACAGTGAGATGAAAAGGCTTAAAGACAAACTCGACTTTGTTAAAAGCAAAATGGGTGTATTTTATAAAGAGTTGAAAATCACCAGCGAGAACGATTGACGTCAGAAGTCTTTTTTTGGGATCTGTTAAGATCGATTCAATCTCTTGCTCTGTTATCATTTTTATTTTTATCGGCAAAAAAAACTACATCCATTGCGATGTAGGAGTCCTTTTAATATTATTCATCTTCGTTTTAATAAAAATATCTCTACATTCCTTTTGACAGAAATTAAGTGGATTCATAACCAAATTCATTATTAATTTAAATTTTAAACCCTCCTCTTTTAAGTGATTAGAGCAGTTATCACAAACTTTTTTGATTTTTTCCTCTTTCATAAATAATGCTTGCTATTAAAAATAAATTACTTGACTTTGTCGCGAAGGCAGCAGGGTGGCTATTTTTAACCTGCCTCGATTTTAAGTTTGTCTCATTAATTTAGCCATCTCTAAAATCTCTTCTTGTGTTGCGACAATGTTGTGCTGCATAACACCTAACACGTTAGCATCAATCTTTGTAGAGTCCCCGTAAACTTTTGGCTTCATCTTAGAAGCAATCCATTTCCTAGTCTCCACTCTTAATCTTGAACGAGCAATCACTTCCTGATTAACTCTTTGCCCGTTCTGGTCACTAATCAAATCATTCGCTGTATCGTCTGAGATGTCAATCATTTGCTCGACTAATCTGTCAGCCTGTTTCTCGCGCGCGTGCGTGTAAAGCTCGTGAAATTCATTATCCGCCTTCAACCACCCGTAAATAGTACTTTCCCAAACCCCAACACTCTTCGCAGCCTTTTCAATCGAAACGCATTTAGAAATTAACTCACAAAACTTAATCTTTTTCTCTGCTCTGCTCTCAGGAGTCTCATCTTCATCTTTTACAATTTCGCCCGTGATTTTCTCTTTCTTTATTGCTGCGTAAGCTTTCTTATTTAAAACGCTTTTTTCTTTCTTAGTTAGCTTTTTCTCTTTCATGCTATTTGAAAATTCTTTGGCTAACATTGCCGCTAACTGGGTAAGTGTACATCAAATGTAGCTCGGTACTATCTTTGCTTGTAATGCAACTGATAAAACAGCCCTCAGATTTCAAGTGAGGATTTTCTGAATCGTTTGGTGATCGCCAGAATGTGTAGTGTCCGCGTGATTTGTTACAATCAAGCAGCTTGCATTCTTCTACGCTTTCAATCAATTTGATGATGTGATCTGACTTGTATTTATGCGTTCTTTTCATTGTTGGTTTTATCCTTAATCTCTTTGAAGCTGTTGAGCTGCGGCGGTTTTTTATCAATCAAAACTACCGGCTTTATTCCGATCAATTCTCGCACCTTGTTGCAGAAAGCGCAAGGGGTTTTTTTCTTTCCTCTCATGTTTTAGTTTAATAGCCCGCTTCTTTTAACAGTATTTTATTAATATTTTTTGGATTATAAAGACCTCTTTTATAAAGATTTAATCGCCATTTTAAATTTGCAACATGCAATTGATGTTTCGGAAATTCTTGGAATCTGTTAAATTGTTTTTCTCTGCAATATCTGATGTTTTTTAAAATCGCGACGTAGTCAAAATTGACCAATTGACCGCCTAAAAATGGATATTTACCAGCCCATTGCGTGCCGTTAGTTCCACCTTGGCCTCTATCTCGTAAATAATGCCAAGCGTTTTGCGTCACTAGAAAACGCCAAAAATGCTTGGTTCTTTTGTGAAGAGGCACGACGTTATAAATCCGAGCTTCTGCAATTTGTTTTTCGTGTATCTCTCTCATCTTTTTATTTTTTGCGGAAAGAAACGCAAACTAAACGCCTGCGCTAATCCCTTAGAAATTTCTTTCCGCAAAAGTATTAAAACTTTACGCATTAAAAAAACAACTATTTTTTCAAATCTTTTTTGTTGCAATCTCTGCGCCCTTCTCTCTCTAGTCTCCCCAGCCTCTCATCTCTTAAATTGCCGCTCTCTGTAAGCCTCGCGCTGTAGTATATAGCCTGAACCCGCGCCAATGCTGCATGAATTAATTAAATAAAAAGTTAATAAATAAGTGAAATAAAACTTGCATGATTAATTCACGGGCTTTAAATTGTGCGCATCGAAATCACTTCCGATCTCGATAATTTAAAAAATAAAATCATGAAAATTCAAACTCTAAGAAAAAGACTAGAAAAAATCGGCTCAAAACTTGAAAGCGACAACACTTTTGTTTTAGTCTCAAATCGGAATCAAAAAACTTACCAATTTAAAGCTCAAAAAAATCATGATTCTGATGAGATTTTTGCTTTCTCTTACACTCCAAAAAATGCTGAACATGCTGAGGATTCTATTATTTTTAACACAATGCAAGAAGTTACGCGTCACGTCTTTAGATAAAAATAAAAAAACTTAAAAACTTAAATCATGAAATTGAGCAACTTTATCACAATAAAAAAACAAACTAAAGACTTGATCAGCGTTTCAAGCGTTTTGACAATTGCAGGTTATAAAGAAACTGGCGCCGAACTTTGCGAGCTTTGGAATAACGCGGTGAAATGTGAGGACGGCGGTTTTGTCGGCAGCGTTAGAGAATGGCAAAAAGAAGGAAAAAAATTTGTTTTTGCGTCTTGGACAGAAAAAGGCGACGGGCTGAATATCTGTGAAGTAATTAGCTAAAAAATAAATTTAAAAAAACTTAAATAAATACTCGCAACATAAAAAGCAAGTAACACACTTCAGAAATCAAGATCACTTCCGATCTCGAATAAAAATAAAAAACGGGGACAACATGACTAAAACAGTAAGTCTTAAAACAATAAAGCCTTGGGAGCTTGAACTTAACCAGGCGGCCTATACAAAATTTGGCTCTTTGGCAAAAATTGTAAGTCTAAAAGAAATTTCGGGGGTGGAAAGCTATGCTTATATTAGCGATATTAGAGAAGATTACACAAGCACAACACACCAGCAAGCAAGTACGGTTAAAGAATGTCAGGAAAAACTAAAGAATTGTGGTTTTCTTGGTGAGGATCTCTTTCTTTCGCTCGATGATGTTAAAATTTATCACATCCTTAAAAAGGAACTCCTTGAGGAGAAGCGCAGGAAAGAAGAGGAAATAGAACTAAGAAAACTACAGGAACAGAGAGAAGATGTTGATTACAATGAAGAAAGAGAGGTTCCAAGAAGAGATGATATGGAAGACTTAAAAGATCAAATTAACCAGAAATTCGGTTGGATATTTTGGTTATTTATGGTTCCAACCTTCTTCTCAATTATCTACCTACTTACCAAATAAATAAAAACGGAGACAACATGAAAATTTACGAATTAATCTCTAAAGAAGTAGGGCATTGCTTTTCTCTCAATGCGAAAGATTTAGCAGAAGCAAACTGGAAAATGTTGGGGTGGTTGGACTATCAGGGAAAACTTAGCTCAAGAGATGACTATTATGTTCAAGAGACTGTCGATCCAAAATGGATCCACAACGAATATATAAAATAAATTAAAAAAAACTTAAATAAATACTTGCAACATTAAAAACAAGCAGCACACTTTAGAAATCAAGATTACATTTTTATCAACTAAATCAAAACTAACATGAAAACACTAAAAACTTTTTTAAAAAAACACAACGCTTGTTCGGATAGCTCCGAATTCGCGAAAGATCTAACGCTTGAGCAATTTCTAGCAACTTGTGAGCGCGGAGACTGGATTTTGTGGCTATTTGCAAGAACAAATCCCGAATCATTGAGAGAGCTAACGCTAGCGAAAGCACATTGTGCCAACACAGTGAGGCACTTGATGACTGATGAGAGAAGTGTTGAAGCTGTAGATGTGGCGATTGCTTTTGGTGAAGGCAGGGCAACAAGAGAAGAGTTAAATGTTGTTGCCGCTGATGCTGTTGATGCTTTTGAAACTGCTTCTGCTGCTGCTGCTGCTTTTGCTTCTGCTGGCGCTGCTGCTGCTTTTGCTTCTGCTGGCGCTGCTGCCACTAAAAAACAAAACCAAAAGCAAACCGCTGACATATGCCGCAAATTTCTACCA
>Ga0209358_10001078_pt1 | contig 22370 bp, 33 predicted proteins | sample LauGreFa1BDMLBSN_2_FD_187574 | JGI IMG/M metagenome (GOLD analysis project Ga0209358, IMG submission 187574) | Freshwater lake microbial communities from Lake Michigan, USA - Fa13.BD.MLB.SN (SPAdes) (version 2) | ecosystem: Environmental > Aquatic > Freshwater > Lake | place: Lake Michigan, USA...
GATCGGCAATGCCATTTACAATGCCATCGGTGCGCGGCTGCGTGACATGCCGTTTACGCGCGACCGCATTGTTGCGGCGCTGAGTGCATGATTGAGGAAAACCATGAATAAACGCATCACCACGACCGTCCTGCTCGGCGCATTGCTGGCCGCTGCTTCACTGAATGCCGCTGCAGCCTGGCCCGAACGTCCGATCCGCGTGATCGTGCCTTTTGCCCCGGGCGGTAATGTCGACCTGACCGCGCGCACGATCACGCCTGGAATGGGCGAGCTGCTGGGTCGCAATATCATTATCGATAATCGCGCCGGTGCCGGTGGTGCTGTCGGTTCTGAAATCGCGGCGACTTCGCCGGCGGACGGTTACACCTTGCTGTTCTCATCCACCGGCTCGCTGACCATTGCGCCGGTAGTGTCGACCAAGCTGCGTTATGACCCGGTGAAGGATTTTGAAACCATCAACCTCGCGTCCAACGTGCCGGTAATCATGTTGGTGCCGCTGTCGTCGCCGGCCAAGACCGTCAAGGAATTCATCCCCTATGCCAAGTCGCGCGGTGAACTGATCATGGGTTCTTCGGGGAATTTCGCCACCGGCCGGCTTGCCGGTGAATTGTTCCAGGGCATCACCGGCACAAAATTCACCCATGTGCCGTACAAGGGTGGCAATCCGGCGATGCTCGACCTGATCGGCGGCCGCATCGATGTGATGTTCGATCAGATCTCGTCGGCCATCGGTCATATCAAGGGTGGAAAAGTAAGGGCGCTGGCGGTCAATGCGGTCAACCGTTCGCCTGAACTGCCGGAAGTGCCGACGACCAAAGAAGCCGGCGTGGCCGGCGTCGAGGCAGGTACCTTTACGGCGATGCTGGCACCGGCGAAAACGCCCAAGGCTATCGTGAACCGGCTCAACGAAGACATGAACAAGGTCATGAAAACCCCGCAGGTGCAGCAGAACTTCGCCAAATACAGTGCCGAGATGATCGGCACCACGCCGGCGGCCAGTCAGGCTTTTATCAAAGCCGAGATCGAGAAGTGGCGCAAGGTGGTGAAAGCCGCCAACATCAAGGAAGAATAACCATGAAAGCAATGCGATGAAAATACTGGTCATCCACGGCGCCGGCCTCGACATGCGCGGCAAGGTGCAGCTCGACGTCTTCGGGCCGATGACCCTGCCGCAGTATGAAGAGCACATCCGCGGCTATGCCAAGGAGCTGGGCATCGAAGTGTCGTTCTTCCATTCCAATATCGAAGGCGAAGTCGTCAACAAGCTGTATCAGGCTTTCGACAGCGACATCGCCGGCGTGGTGATGAACCCGGGCGGTTTCACCATGGTCACCGGCCCGCTGCGCGCGGCGGTGGCGCAGATGAAATTCCCGGTGATCGAAGTGCACCTGAGCAATCCGACGGCGCGCGGCACCACCTCGGTGATGCTGCCGGTGTGCAAGGCCTGCGTTTACGGCTTCGGCATCGAAAGCTACAAGTTCGCGTTGACCGGCATCAAGTCGTTGCTGAAGAAATAATCCGGTTCGTACAAAGAAAACGGCAGGGCATGACGCCCTGCCGTTTTTTATTGCCTGCTGCTGTTAACGAATCGGAATGTAGATATTGGGAAGAACGACGTGTATCCCTGCCGCCGGCTGCGGCGCGTAATAGACCGGCGCCGGCTCGTAGTAAGCGTGGTGCCGTACCACTTCCCGGTAAACCACGCGCGGCGGGGCATAGTGCGGGTGGTAATGCCGCGCTTCCTTCCAGTGTTTATACCCGTGTCCGTAACCATGACCGCGACCCCGGTCGTCGCCGCGATCCGCCCAGGCGGGGGCTGCTGCCAGCATCACCGCCGCCAACACTGCACCTGTCATCAGCTTCATTTTGGTCTCCTCATTTTGGTCCACTTTTACGGCCACGGTTTCGTGTGCCGCTTGCCCCTGTGTTCACTATTGTTATTCGTGGCCCTTTGCTGCTGACCACGGCCACAGATTAGGGGCTTGTCCCGTGCCATGCTGTATCAATGTGTAAACAGATGTTGCGGTGGCGTTTTAATGGGTGATTTCTTGCCAGTGTGTCGGCTTGCGGCGACAATCCTTGCAGGCGGCTGTTGCCGACCGACAACAAGGGCCAGGCAATGGCGCAGCAGATCGGGGAGAACCATGAAGTTCGGTGATTACGTCAAAGTGAAATCGCTGCAGACTGCAGCGGGATTCCGTGAAAACCTGCAACGCCTGGGGCTGGACATGCCCTGCGACGATGCGCTCGAAGCCGGGCCTGCATCGCCGATGGCGGCGCCGCTCAATGTCGATGGTCTGACCATCGGCAACCGTTACACCGTGCATCCGATGGAAGGCTGGGATGCGCTGAACGATGGTCGTCCCTCCGACAACACGCGGCGGCGCTGGGAGCGTTTCGGGTCCTCCGGCGCCAAGCTGATCTGGGGTTGCGAAGCGATTGCGGTGCGCCCCGACGGTCGCGCCAATCCGAACCAGCTGATGCTCAACGCGCACACCGAAGCCGAAATCGGCGCGATGCGCGAATCGCTGGTCGCGGCACACCGCACGGCGATGGGCGATGACAACGGTCTGGTTGTCGGCCTGCAATTGACGCACTCCGGCCGTTTTTGTAAACCCAACGATCATCACAAGATGGAGCCGATGATCCTCTACCGCCATCCGCTGCTCGACCGCCGGCAGAAGCTCGGCCCCGACTATCCGCTGATTAGCGACGGCGAAATCCGCCGGCTGATTGATGACTATGTGCAGACCGCGAAACGCGCGGCGAAGCTCGGCTTCGAGTTTGTCGATGTGAAGGCCTGTCACGGCTACCTCGGCCACGAATTCCTGTCCGCAAAAACCCGTGACGGCGAATTCGGCGGCTCGCTGGAAAACCGCACGCGTTTCCTGCGCGAAATTGTCGCCGGCATCAAAGCAGAAGCGCCCGCATTGAAGCTCGGTATGCGCATCTCCGCCGCTGACATGGTGCCTTTCCGTCCGGATCCGGTGCTGACCACGGCGGAGGCGATGGGGCCGGGCGCGCCGGAAGATTTTGCGAATCTGCTGCCCTACCGTTACAGCTTCGGGACGAAGGAATTCGACCCGCTGGCCTTCGACCTTAGTGAAACAAAATCAGTCATCGCTATCGCCCGCGAACTCGGCATTCACCTTTTCAACATCACCCTGGGCAGCCCGTACTACAACCCTCACCTGACGCGCCCCGCGCTGTATCCGCCCTCCGACGGCTACCACCCGCCGGAAGATCCACTGATCGGGGTGATGCGCCACCTCAACGTGGTGCGCGAACTGAAGCAGGCCTTTCCGGGTGCGGTGTTTGTCGGCAGCGGCTACACCTATTTGCAGGAATTCCTGCCCAACGTCGCGCAGGCGGCGGTGCGTGCCGGCTGGACCGACAGCGTCGGCCTCGGCCGCATGATGCTGTCCTATCCCGATCTGCCCGCCGATGTTCTGGCCGGGAGGCCGTTGCAGAGAAAGCGCCTGTGCCGCACCTTCAGCGACTGCACCACCGCGCCGCGCCACGGCGTGATTTCAGGCTGTTATCCGCTGGATGCACATTACAAGAAGTCGCCGGAGATGGTGAAGGTGGCAGCGATTAAGAAGGCGGCGAAGCTTTCTTGACCTACTTTATGGGGAGGCTGGCGCTTTGGGACGGAATCCGCTCCCACCCCGTATGACCGCTATCGGCCACAACCGGCCGGTCACCTTCTCTCGACCGCGGCCATTCGAGCGGCGGCACCACACCGAAACCTGCCGGATGGTCTACTTCAGCACCTCGGCCAAAACTGACCGTGTGCCCAAGGTCGTCGATGGGCGGCAATGCGCCGGTTACCTGTCTTTAAGCCGTCGAGTCAGGCTCACCACTTCGGGCGACAGCCTGCCCCGACCAACAACAGACTCTCATCTTTGCAATGGCTCTACGGCAGGTTCGCGATCGGAGCGCCTGGCAAATCAGTGCTGCCCCTGCAGGACCCGAGTCAGGGCTTCCTGCATGGCCTGCGGCTGTTGCTCATCATTTTCCACGCAGGGGGCAGCGAACTGGTCAAGCAGGGCTTTCAGGGCCGTCTGTTCAGGGCGGGTCACGAAGAGCGTGGGCAGCCCGCTCCACGCCAGCCTGGTGCGCAGGCGGGTCAGCCAGCTTTCCGGAGGTTCTTCGGCCAGTGCGGTATCGATGACCAGGCCAATCACGTCGTGTTGTCGTTGCAGGTAGTCATTCGCCGCTACTTCGTCAGCGACGGTCTCGACCGCGTAGCTCAGCCCGTCCGTCAAGCAGTCTCCCAGCGACTTTTCCTTCGACAGGATCAGAATCTTCATGCGCTGGCCGGGCCGTGCGACCTGAGCCAGGTTGGCACTGAGTGTTTCGGGGCTGAATCCGTGTTCCGTCGCCAATTCCCGCCAGAAGCTGTTGCCCAGCACATACTGCACCTCGGTCGGGGTGGTCTGGCCCGAAACGATCCAGTCTTTAGCGCTGGCTGCCATCGAATGCCGCTGACCGGCAGCGATGCGCTTGAGTTCATCGACCCGTTGCTCGCCGGTAACGATCGCCTGGCGCAGGGCGGGCGAGATTTCCACGCTTTCGATGATCGGCAGTCGTCCCTTGTAGCCAGTGAAATTACATGCCTCGCACCCGCCGGAGCGATACGAAGGAAACTCCCCGGTCAGGCGGTGAAATTCGGCTTCACCGGGCAAGTACGGTGCTTGCGCCGGCTGGCGGCATGACTCGCACAAGCGTCTAACCAGCCGCTGCGACACCGCGCCCATTAGCGCATCGGCGAGAACGCTGCGATCCAGTCCCAGGTCGAGGAGGCGCGGCAAGGTGCCGAGCGCGTCATTGGTATGCAGGGTGGACAGGACGAGATGGCCGGTCAGCGCGGCTTGCGCAGCGATGCGCGCCGTTTCGCCATCGCGGATTTCCCCGACTAGCACGATGTCCGGGTCCTGACGCAGGATGGAACGCAAGGTATCGGCGAAGGACAGGCCCTGCTTTTCATTGACCTGGATCTGAGAGATGCCCGGCAGGACGTATTCGACCGGATCCTCGATGGTCATGATGTTGAAGTCGACCGTGTTCAACTCGGCAAGCAGTGCATAGAGCGTCGAGGTCTTGCCCGAGCCGGTGGGTCCGGTGAGCAGCACGATGCCCGCACTGTTGTTGGTCATGCGGCGCAGCGCCTGCTGATCGCCGGTCGAGAAATGGCTCTGCTGCAACGAAAAGTTGCGGCTCTGGTCGAGCAGTCGACAGACGATCCGGACACCATCATAGGCCGGCAGTACGGAGAGCCGAACATCGATTTCGCGCCTACCGTAGGCCAGCCGCAGCCGGCCATCCTGCGGCTTGAGAGGATTGGGCTCCAGCCCAGCTTGTGCCTTGAAGTAGCGCGAGAGGGCCTCCAGCGTCTCCATGGGGAAGGTCGTAATACGCCGCAGTTGGCCATCAACGCGAAAACGGATCACGCCGCCACCCACGAAAGGATGAATATGGACGTCGGACGCATTGCTGTCGATCGCCTTGCGCAGCAGCGCACAGGCCAGCTTGACGACTTGCGAGGCTTCGCCGACCTGCGTCCCCGCCAGAAGATCAATGAGATTGGTCTTGCCGGAACGGCCAATGCCCGACTTCGCGAAATGACGGGTCAGGCAAGTATCAACGTCGTCCGGCGGCAGGACGGCCAGTTGCACACTGCGTCTAAGAGCAAAACGCAGGCGGGTCAGCTGCTCTTCCGGCAAACGTGGATCGGCAATACCGATGCATGCTGTTTTCTCGTCCAACCACAACTGAACAATGCGCAATTCACGGCAAAGGCTTTCCGGCAGGACGCTGGGGTCGCCAGGCTGGAATTCCGCGATGCTGCCGACGTTCAAACCAAATGCCTGGGCAACACACGAAGCCAGTTCCGCGGGGCTGATCTGGAAGATGGCGGCCACCTGCCGCCAAGCTTCGCTGAGGACCGGGGATATTTTCACGCCCGGCGGGATAACGACTCCAGGATGTTGCGTCCGGGCGGCTTTTTCGAGCCAATGGCTGGTTTCAGGCAATTGCTGTGCTCCGGTTAGCTGGCTTCATTGCGGTGGGTCATTTTCCGAACAGCGTCTTGGTGGCCTTGTCGTGCGGCTTGTCGCGATATCTGCTGGTCCAGCACTGTTTTTCCTGCGTATGGCAGGTCAGGCCGCCACTCATGGTGAACATCGTCGGATTAAAGCTTTCCGAACCCACCTTGTTGATCTGGTCCATCATCTTCTGTTCGGCTTTGCCCCCAAGGTACATCTTGGTCAGTGCCAGCGAAACACCCATGTGGTCGGCACAGAACCCTGCCTTCCTGTCACAGATGGCGCCTTCCTTGTAGTAGTCTGGGCCGGCCCAGGCTGGCACTGCAAGGCCAAGGGTGAGTATCAGGGTTAGCGTGCCACGCATGAAGGCTTCCGGTTATTCTTCGAATTTGTGAATGGTTCCGCCACAGCCTTCAAAGCATTGACGGTAGTTCTCGTCGCATCGCCAGAAGCTTTCATTGGCGTAGCAGGCCGGTCGATAACACTTCTTGGCATCTTCCCGGTTATCGGCATGGCGCTGACAATCCCGGAAAACACGTTCACTGCATTGTTCGCAGGCATGTCGTTCAGATTGGACACGATTGCTTTCGTTTCCGTGACACATCTCGCGGATACCCTGGCAATGAGTAATGCAAATTCACCCGTGATCGCTGGCCGGCGGGAGATATTCGTAGCGTATTGTCTTACACCCCCGAGATCAGGAGGCAGCCGGCAATCGCAGCCATCATGGCCGGCCAGTTTTTCAGAGATTTCATTTCGATTGCTGTCCCAGCAAGATTTCAAGAACGGGGGAAATTTCCCCACAGCATTCCTCGGCATTGCCTCCGTGAAGGACGGCTCGCCTGAAGCCCACATAGTAAACCGACCAGATGCCATACGCCCGGGCCTCGATCCCGTCCAGCCCGGCCGCTTTCATCCAGTCGATGACCGGTTGCAACAGTTGCATGACCTGGGCGACGATCTGTTGCTCGTAGCGTGAGTTCCACGTCCACCCGAAAGCGGCCCCGACCGAACGAATCGGCAGGTTGTGAATGTCCATTGAATAGAGTTCGCGCAGGTATGCGCAACAGCGTTCATGCAAGGACTCTCCCTGCACGCGCCTGCACAAATCCGGCAATTGCGTGATCTGCTCCTGGTTCAACGCAATGATCACCTCGGCCAGGATGTCCGCCTTCGAGAGATTGAGTCGATACAACTGCAAGGGTTTCTTACCCACGGCCCCGGCAATATCGCGCACGCCGACCGCCTCGTAGCCATGTTCCATGAAGAGCTTCCGGGCCGCCTGAAGCACCTTCCCCTTGAGGGAGTCCTTTTGATTCAGCATCGGGTCAGTGTGCCGGAACCTGCTGGAGCTCGGGCTGCAGGCCCTTGGCGAAGGCCCATGCTTCTTCGCCCTGGCGGCCAATGATGAGGTATTCGTAACCCGATGCGCCGTCAAAGAAAAACTCTGCACGTCGTTCAAGCAAGCGCACGCCATACCGGTCCATGGGCCACTCGACGGCCTCCTTGGGAAACCCCTCCAGTTCGCCGAGGCTCCGGGGAAGGCTTTTGTTCTTATCGTAATAGGCATCCACTGCCGATGCGAGCTGCCTCACCTGGCCGGCCAGTGGGGTGGGGGCGCCAGCTTTGCCCGGCTGATGCTGGTAGATGGCAAATGCAATGCCCACCACCAATAGCACCGCAAGCATGATCCCTACTGGCGGCAAGTGGAACCGGGATGGGTTGACCGATTCCACAGCCGCTGGCCGCAATAGCGCCAGGTCCTCGATCGGTCGATCACTCGGTTTTGGGACGACCCGTTTCGCAACCGTAGGCTGGGAGTAAGGCTGCGCCTTGCCGGTCGCTCCCGAGAAAACCAGGCTTTCGAGGCTCTCGGCATCGGCCGACACTGCCGCCGCCGGCGTGCCCCGGGTGGGCTGGGTTTGCCGCGGCTCTGCCGAACGTGCGGACAGCAACTGCTCCAGAGACTCGACGGGTTCAGGCGCCTTGGCACTGTGTTGCCCCGTTTGGCGGCTCGCGGGGGCCGAGCGTCCTTGCGCCAATCCGGACACGATGTCGTCCAGGCTTTCCGCTGCCGCACCCGCCCGGGCGGGGCTCACGGGCTGCCTGCGTTTACCTTCGCCCTCACCGGCCTCACGCCGACGCCCGCTGGCCAGTTGACCCAAGGCCTCAAGATCATCATCAGACGAAGTCACAGGTGCCTCCACACGACGTGGCGCTCAAACACAATGGCGCCCTTCGTGCGTCTTGCAAGGCACTGCTGGATCGAGTTTTCCTTTCGCAACCCGCTCATGGCCTCGCCTGATACAGGACTGATCAGCAATGCCATCGTAGTGTGTAAGGATGATTTTATTCAGCGGGGTTTCCATAATTTATCATCTGGCGGACGCAAACCGGTCCCGGTGCCGCTGTTGCACTTAGGTCCAGTGCAGGCAAAAGTGCATTGGAAATCCACATGTTGATTGTTCTTGATGACATCACACTTGTCCTCATCGGACGTACCCAAATACCACTCCCGATAAATGTAATCTTGGGCTATACAGCCACGGGTCACTTCTCTGGTGCCGTCAAGTTTGTTCTTGATGTGTACGCCGCATGCATTGTTAGGCCAGGAGCAGGTCTTTTGGGAATAAATTTGTTCGCAAATCTGTATCGGCCCCGTACATTGTGAGCACAAGACATCCGCGTAGACATCCGCCGGACGACTGCCTTTGGGGGCGCAGCCCCCAGCGACAGGCCCCTTGCTGAAGTCCGGGGCAGCTTGTACCGAGAGGCCCGGATAGGTAAAGGCCCCTGATTTCGTGGATGATGCTGGGGTGTTGGGTATCCAGATGCCATCGGCACCGCATGGATTATTGGTCATGGTTGGCTTTTGCGACTGCGGAGGTATCGGTTTGCCAACACAGATGCCGTTCGCATCATGCATTTCATAGCTCTTGCAAATCTCCATGCATTTCCATGAACTTCCAACCTGGACCAATACATTGCCGGGAGTGCAGGTTTTGGGGGGCTGCGAAGCAGCCGTCGCTGGAGCTGGGCCCGCTGCGGCCGCAACTGAACTCTGACCTGCGGCGGCGGCCATTGAAGTCGGGCCCGCTGCCGCCGCCGGAGCCGGACTTGGGGCGGCAGTCGGATCGCAAACTTGCATTCCATTGAAGTTCATAAGATTGCTTGACGGGCAACACTTCAACATCGCGTCATGCACTTGCCCGCTCGGGCAGGCGGGAACGCAAAGGCTTGCGCCTCCTTGTGCAGTCCAGGACTCTTGTCCCGGGGGGCAGGACGACGATGCAGGTGGCGTCGGTGAACTCGGAGCCGGAACCGAAGCTGGTGGCGGCGCGCAGACCTGGCGGGAGGTGCCGGTGCTGTCCGTGGCCGTCGTCATGGTCTGGCCGGCAGGGCAGCTGGTGGCCGGCGGCGCACTTTTCGCCATCGCACCACCGCCGCCGCCACCGTCGCGGCAGCTGGACGGCAGTTTGTCGGCCTCCAGCGCCTGCCCCGCACCGGCGTAGGGTGCCGCGCCGACACAGTGCCAGTCGCCGTTGCTGCGCTTTTCCAGCGCCAGCACCTTGCGCTGGCCGATGCCGGGCAGATCCATCTCGGCAAGGATGTAGCCCGCGAGCGGATCGCCCGGCTTGCCCGGGTTCCAGGTCAGGGCGGTCATCATGTCGACCTTCTTGCCGCCGCTGTCGAGCAGATCGGTCGCCGGTTGTACTCCGCTGGCCAGCGCAACTTCCACCCGGGTGCGAGCAGCATCGGCGAACTCGAGCGCTTCAGCTACGCGAGAACGGGTGACATAGTTCTGGTAGGCCGGGTAAACGAGTGCCGCCAGAATGCCGATGATCGCCACCACCACGAGAATTTCCAACAGCGTAAAACCGGTTGATTGCTGCCTTGTCATGCAGGGCTCCGTTAAGTTCATGACTTCATCGTTTTGGGGTTGAGCCGGGTAACGTCACTGACGATGTCGAATTGACGGGTATCTCTCGCCATGCAGCCAAATGCGTCTGAAAGGAATGTAAACATGATTACATGGGTTCGTCAATGTGGGGTTCCCGTGGTCGAGATTTCTGCAAACAGGCACTGCCTTCTGTTCCTTCACCTTTCCAATTGCGTGGTGACCGAATGCATGGAAGCGATCAGTCGGGAGCACGAATGCCCCCTCATTTGGCAATCTGCATTTTGCCGTTTCGGGACTCAGCTTCAGCAAACCGCCACAGTGCAGACGGAATTGCTTGGATGGGCCAAGGTCTGTTCTGGCCGAGGTGCAGTAGTTCAGAAATCGCTCCGTGAGACTGCTCGACCCAGTAACCTGCCGTTGCCATGCTCGTCAGACGAAGGTCCGGATTGGGTCGGAAGCAGCCTGTCGCGGCAGCCTTGTTCCCTTCAGTCGCGCATTGCGGCAAGCTTACCGTCATGCGCTACCTGCTCGCCTTGCTGCTCTGCTCCACCCTTGCCTACGCCGACGAACTGACCGGCAAGGTTATCAACGTCGCTGACGGCGACACCCTGACCATCCTCACAGACGACAAACGCCAGCACCGTGTCCGCATCGCTGGCATCGACGCGCCAGAAAAGGCACAACCGTTCGGCAACCGCTCCCGGCAGAACCTGCACGCAATGGCACACAGCCAGGACGCCCGCGCCGACTGTCCCAAGACTGACCGCTACGGCAGAAAAGTGTGCAAGGTGTGGGTGCAGCCCTCAGACTGTCCGGCCTGCGGACTTACTCTCGACGTAGGTTACGCCCAGATCAGCGCAGGGTTGGCTTGGTGGTATCGAGCCTACGCAAAGGAGCAGTCAGCCGAAGATCGCGGACGATACGAAAGTGAAGAAAACGATTCACGGTTGCGGAAGCGTGGGTTGTGGGTAGATGATGGTCTTGTGCCGCCGTGGATCTACGTCCCACCGGGAACACTAATAGAAAAAGCCTTCAAATTAGTGTGCGCCCAAAAGCGATAACGGTAACAGCCCTGCTTCTAGCGGTCGTTTCTAGGCGTTCCTTGGAGGACTTCGCGACTGGTTGCTGTGGCTAGGGTGGCGGCCAAAAATAGCGTGTTTTCAGTGGCGTGTGGCAAAATATTCGGCGGCGATTTGCTCGAACGCAGACACAGCAATAGGATTGCTTTCCATCTTCCGCACCGCACGCATCACTTCCTCCGCAGACCGACACCCGCACGCGACAACGGCATTGGATACAACTCCGTACAGCGGAGCGTAGCCATGTCGGAGAATGTCTGCCGTCGTGACCGGGCGGCTCATCGACGAGGCTCCACGTAGTTCTCTTCCAGCAACATCAAAATCTTATCGGACAATTTTGCGCGCTCTTTTTCCAGCTTCGCCTTCACACTGGAACTAGACGTCTTGTTCATGCGGGACAATACAATATCCCTTGATATGAAAAGTCGATCAAGTTCGCGCTCTGTTGCCGGTTTCTCTTTGTATGCTGCGGTGGTCATTTCTGCGGTTGCTCCTTCGGTTGTTGATCACGTTTCTCTTTGTATGGGCGTCTGCGGCTCATGTGTGTCTTCCTCTCATCAATCTGTGTCCTGTTGGTGGGGCGGCGGCGTAGTTGGCTCTGCCTTTCAGCTTCCATCCGACGGTCTTCCCTGCCACCTCGGCAAGAATTGCGTGCGGTTGTTTCTCGACGACTTTGCCAACAGGTCGCCCATCAGGTGCTACGACCGTGTCGCCAGGACGAGCCATATTCACGGTCACAGGCACTGACTTCATCAGTGGATGACCCTCGAAAACATCTCATTGGCGACCTCACGCGCAATATCCAGCTCTTCCATCGGAAGGACACCAAGCCGGGAGATAACGGATACGGCAGCTTCAGCACTCGGCGTCCGCTTTGATTCTATGATCAGCTCTACCGCATACCCGACAGTTCGCACCATTTCCGCGTAGTCGACTTCCGATAATCCATGCGTGAACCTCACTCCCCGCTCCCAACGAGAGCATCAAACTCCTTGATAAGCACGCGGATTTCAGCCATCGCAGTCCGCACCGCCTGAACATCATCATCGGCGGCGGGTGCTGGTTCCTTCGTCGGAGGCAACACGTCGTGCAAAACCTTAACCAACTTCACGCGGCGGTTGCGAAGCTCTCGCGACAGCATTTCCAGCTCGCCGGTGGTCGGTCCGCCCGTTTGACCGGCGAGCGTTATCTTGGCGAGCGTGGCCACTGCAGGTCTGTCATCACAAAGAAATGCTGGTGCGTTTTGTCCTGCTGCACCAGCAAGAGCACCGGCAGTATTGCTGGCATCCATAAACCGGCGCGTCAATACCAGCAAATCTGCGACCGTTTCTTGGTTTGCAAGGTCAACCGTCATCGCCGCGCTTCCTGCCCATCAACGTATCGACCGCACGCTATCAGCAGGCCAGACGACGCAAAAGCGCCGCTCGGCGTTGCAGCGTCAATAGGCAGCAGGGATAGCACGTGGGCATGAAGTGCAGAGACACGTTCAATCGGGTCGGCAATCGCGTTGATCGCAGCGAGCTTTGAGTCATCGACCATGGGCAAAACAGCCGCCAGAGTTTTCACCCCGGCGGCAGTTACTTCAGCGATGTATTTGTCGAGTGCCTCGCTCATCGCATGGCGGCTTCGTAGCGGCGATTCACCGATTTGACAGCCCAATCAGGTAAGCCGTCAAAACGTGAATGCAGGGCCATAAAATCAGCACCACAGCTCGACAGTGCCTTGCTCAACGTCACCTGAGGAAACCACTCCGCCAACGACATAACCAGCGACTTCGCATCAGCGACTGCCTTCGCTGCCTCATCAAACCCGTCCGCGTGGACGAGACGAGCTGCCGCGACAAGAATCTCGCAATCGACGATGGAAAGGTCCGGACCGCCATGCCGCAGCATCTGATTCACGTCCGCACCGGACATCTTGCTGCCCTCCATCGGTATCTGCTTGGCGCGGAGAATGCCGCGCAAGTTTTCGATACCAGACAGCAGAACCGGCCCCATCGCCATCATGCGAAGGACGTTACTCGGCGCGTTATCGGTGCCCACAAGGACGATAGCGTGACCACCGCCGTCGTTTATCTCGACCTCGGCAGACGCTTTCTCGTAGAGGTGCGAGTGATGCTTTTGCATAGCGAGCGCGGCGCAGAGGACGTGGCTGATTTCATGGGCGGCGATATCTTGGTCGGAGAGTTTCACGATTGCACCTCCGGCATGGCAATCGACAGGTCTCGGCCAAATGCGCGGCAGACCATCGCAGCTTGTTTGATGTGCGGCAGTTCCAGCACGGAAACAGGCTCGCCACGTAGGAAGCTGTCGGTCATCTTCACGATGGAGTCGCAGGCATCATCACCGGCGGCGCGTGATGTGTTGGCCTCAAGCGCCTCTACCCGCTTGATGGCCTCAACAGCAACCTCCATCACAGGCTCCATACACTTCACCAGCGATTCTTCGTCTTTAATAATCATGTCAGTTCCCTCCCAGCGCGGCGAGTGCAGCGACGGCTTTGGCCTTCATCGCTGCTTTGATTGCGCGCTTATCATGCGCGTCATATTCATCAGCGAGAAGCTTGTCATCCGAAATCTCTTGCAGGTAATCTTTGGACACCATTTCCGCGAGTCGCTTGGTGCCGGAGGCCGTGAGTCCTCCGTGCCCATTCAGAACCTCGGAAGGAAGATGCTTGTAGACATGTGTACCTTCAACCAGCTGAAGTCCGGCCCCGTTCGACCTCCGCAGCGAATCGATGTCAAGTGCGTCGTTGGCTACACACTTGACCAGTGCCGATTTTGCGTCGCGTAACATCGACTTCAACACCTCCGCATTGGCAGCGAGGCCATCGTTGATGTCGTCCAGCATGGACTGCAATGCGGCCTTCACCGCCTGTCTCGCCTCATAGCTGCCGGATTTGGCCTGCGCCGCCAACTCAGAGAGCGGGCCGACGGCGGTCTGCCCTTTTGCGGCCGTGTTGTCGAGGATTTGTTGAGCGACGATTACATCGACGCCAGCGTCGTTCAGAACGTCGTGGCTGGTCTTGGCACGAAGGTAGAAACCTGCGACGTCCGATACCGACTGCTTGCCGGTGAACCCACTGATCGGCTGCTGCCCCACTACGCGCTGGTGAATGCCGGCCGTTCTGGTGTGAGCGGCGACAGTTTTTATCAATCCTTGATATGGGTGTTTCATTTCAAATTCCTATTCAGAGCAACTACTTAGAAGCCCTGCTGGCCGGGGTCGCCGGTCAGTCCAACACCACGAGCGGAAACATCGCCGGGGTTGCCGACACCACTCATGTTTTTGCCCACTCCTGGGAACGGGTGGGATTTCATTTGATGACACCTGCTAAGTTCTTCCGAACCTGAATCAGAAGCTGCCCGACGTAGGCGGCGGACACACCGCGCTCGGCGGCGAGTTCCGCTTGCGTGTAACCGTGAAGTACGCCAACAAACAGGGAGGAATTCTCGCCTTGCATCATTCGCTCGATGATTTGATTTCCTTCTGCAAACTCCGCCGGGGAACTTCCGGGCGCGATCATTCCCTCGACCAGTGCGCTGACATCTTCATCATCGGAGTCAGGTGTGTCGATGCTCACACCATAGACCCTAACCCCGGCTTCTCGCTGGCCCGTGGGAACGTGAACGGGAGAAAGACTGCCAACGACGCGGGTGCGCGTCTGGTGCGTCAACCACGCGATTACATACGAGCTGACTTTGCTCCCTGCGCCCGGTTTGTAGCTGCGAAGCAGACCCCATAAAACCAGAACAGCCTCGGAATGAATATCATCGTATAGATCATTGCGACCGAGCTGCGCCGAAACCTTTCTCGCGGCACTTATCAACGCACCATTCATAGCGGACACAGCGAACTCGTAGGCCTGCCGTTGCAGTGGGTGATCGGGCTGTTTTGCTATCTCGGCGCATTGATCCAGCGTCGAGACTTGGGAGGCAGTGGGTGGGTCGGCGCGGCTGGTGTGAGCCGCGTTGCCCATAGTCAGGCTAGGAGACCTTTCGCTTGCGCCGCTTTGTCAGCGGTTGCTTCCGCTGCGCGGTTGGCGACAATGCGGTTGCCTACGGTCGCTGCGTTGTGCGTGGTTTGCAACACGCCGAGCTTCTCGATCAGCCGGACGCGTTGCGCGTTGTATTGGTTAAGCAATGAAACGATAGGTCTCGGGGACTCGAAACCGGAATTTGATATCTGAGTCCCGCCTCCCGCCTCTATCTCTGCGCCGAGCTTGTCAGAGAGGACCGTCAACCTGGCGAGTTCGGCAAGCATCAATTTATCCGACTCTGCCCACATCTCAGCCGGGCGAGCGGTGCTGAGGACCGCAAATATCTGTTCCGCACGGCCTTGATCTTCCGGAGCGACGCACTTCTGAGCCAAAAACGGCCACTCGACCACCATCTTTGTCAGATTTCCCTGCGTTCTCGCTGTTTGAACCTTCGATGTGATGCTGTCGCTGCGCGGTGCTCGAAGGTTCTGCTGTAGTGAGGTGACTTGGGACATGGTTTAGGTGAGGACGGGGGCTGGCTGTGTGATGGGGTCTGGCTGTCGGAGGGTCTACCGTTTTAGAGCGGTATCAAATAATTGAAATGCTTGCGTCCGGCCGGGGTGCGTACCGAAAAACGGCCTTCGCCCCCCATGCCCCACCAGTTCGATTCATACCGGAGTGAAACACGCTTTCCATTTCGCTTTGCCGTTCAATCACTTGTCAGCTTGTCCGTTGTTCGTCAGTGCGTCGCGGTTTGCATAGTGAAATTAGTAACGCTCAACTCTGTCCAAAAGACAAGCGGAGATTTTGTCACTGCGCTCGCAGGAACAAATCCCTAAACGCAGCATCAACATCCTCTCGAATAGGAACCGACTTGTCGCCCATCACATATCGTTCTATGAAGTAACTAGGATGCACACCGCAATCACGACAGGCGGCGAGGCCTCGCTCAATCCACTTCCGGTCCTTGCCGTATTGCACAGCAAGTGCGCCAGCCTTCGCAAAGTCAAAGCGGTCCTCGACTTCTTCCGGTTTCAGTATTCGTATGGAAGCTGCCGTGTAAGGTTCCGCGCACCCTCCCCCTTCCCCGCCTAACAACCCGGCACTACCGAAGCGACTCGGGGACTCCTCGCTACCCTCAGCACTATTCTCATTGCACATAGCAGGTATATCCGCCGAACTCGTAGTCACGTGGAGACCTGACTGACCGTATGAACGTGAACTCATCGACTTCGATCAGCCCACCCTCGACCACATGCACGGAAGCCGGGAACCGGGCGCGACGGATAGCAGTCAACTGCTCCGGGTCTGTCATCTTGTAATCAAGCAGCCAAACGTCGGCCATCGGAACTAGGTCATCGCTTTCCTCGTCGATAACCTTCACCCGCTCCCGCCACCCGCGCCACGTCATGTTCAGCCCATTCAATCGCAGCACCGTGTCGCGAAAGTCATCCGTAACGATTACAACAGCATGCCCAGCAACAGCTAGCCTTGCCGCGTCCCAAGCAAACATGAGCCGTATTTGGTGACGGTCGCCGGTATTCACCACAACCTTCCCACGGATGTATTCACCACGCAGAAGAACCTGCCCGTCTTTGTTCACCTTCAGTTCACCAATCATCTTTTATGCCCCTTCAAAACAGCCAACCAAGTTATGTTGACCCCCCCATAAGAGAAACAGGGGGGTATAACTTCAACTTGAACACCATCAAAACAACCACCCAAACCACACCCCACTGGTCTATCGGTTGGTTGGGACAGAGTCCCCCAACCTTGACCGAGTTAAGAGTGACGGCATGTTGACCCCCTCATGTTTGAGGGGTGGGGGTCAACTTGGTCAACGTCTGAAAAATCAATAAATAAAACAGCCACTTGTCCGCGTTGAAGTTGACCCCCACCCCATAACTCAACTTCAAAAACAACAGCGTCATTCCGCACGTTCAGCGCCCTCCGGTATGGGCTGAGCCTCTGGCCAAAGAGACTTGAAGGACTTCGCGTTGCCGACTTTAGGCGGCTTGATTTGTATCAACTTCGGCCCGTCAGCGTCCTCTGAAGGGTTCAACCAATACTCAACAGCTTTGGTAATCAGCGAAGATGACACCTTGCAATCTTCCGTTGACAGCTTGAATGCGATTGGGTCCGTTGCGAGTAGGTTCTTCGTGTAGTAGCGTCCGGACTTCGCCTCTGCCGCCAGGAAGAAACCGACTAAGGTGGCAACCTCCCTCCATCTCGCTGCCGCGTTATCCGAAGTATTTTTGTTGCGTGTATTCAGGTCTAGCGCCTTCTCGGTCTCAGCGCGACGCGCATCAACGTCAGAGACAATGGGCGCGGCGTAGATTCCGACGTTTGTCCTCATGTAGCCATAGGCGTCCGGATACGCTTCACGGCGATACATACGAAGCGGCAATTCAAGTTCTGACACCCCTTCATCTTGATGCGAGTTCCGGTTCTTCTGGCTTAAAGTGAAGTAGCGTTTGCCGGTCGTTGCGTCAATCCACACATAGCCGTCACCGCTTGCATCACCCTTGAAAGCCCCGGCACCCCGGCTACCTGCGTCATGAATCTCCTCTTCTGTAGCACCGGCGCGTATCTTCTTCACGTGGGCAAGACCGAAGAACGCGCCACCGTCCAGCATCGTCTCCTTGATTGCCGAAATCATCCTACCCACACCCGCGTTGTCGTTCTCATTCTCAAGTTCGAAGTTCGCGTTCAAAGTGTCCGCAACTATCGCCGGTGGAACGATGACACCGCGGTGCTCACCGACTAAATGCTCATTCGCCTCCAGAATCATTTTGCGCATTGCGTCCGGCTCCAGACGGGAGGCCTGTTTAATCAAGATTCGATCAGCAATTTGCTCATCGGTAGCCTGTATGTAACCGCTCATCACCATTGCGTCCAACGTCGAGTGCGCTTGCCTCATGTCCTCCGCCATGTAGAGAACCTTGTGGTGAATTAACGGATACAGAGCACCGCAGTTCTCTTTGGGAACCAGCCCCGCGATGATTGCGCTCAACGGTAAGAACACGGAAGTCTTGCCAGCGCCCGGTTGACCGAACGCAATCTGAATACCGTCAGACAGCATTCCGGTTACATACCAGATAGGATGAGGCGGACCCGCGTTGCGGTCATACTTGATTGTTCTACCTGAATGTAGGATTGACTTCGGTTTCGCGTCCTCAACGAACTCCACCTGCGACCGAGACCAGCACCGCCGCCAGTAGCGCTCGCGGTCTTCCCGACTGCCTACCCGCCCCGCCTGACTCCCATGCGGCCAATCGGCAAGCAGCATTGCACACTCCCGCCAATTCAGACTGTGCCCTTTCATGTGGGACACCATCGACATGTCCATACCGCTGCCGCTGGTGTCGTTCAGACCATCGCGGCTACCTAGGTATCTATCGCGCACCGTGTCGACTTTTAGCAGGTCGCTGAATAAACCCTTCAAGGTATTGATGTCTCGGGCTTTGACACCGTCGAGTTCCTTGTAGTCACCGCCACCGTCACCGGCGTCGGTTTGCCCATCAGCCCCGTCCGGCCCCGGCGCGGTCCCGCTCACTGTCATGGGCAAATCCGGCACTACCGGTTGCGACAGACCGGCGGCGAACGTATCGGCAACCCGCGACCCTTTGTACAAGATGCTCGACATCACAGGTTCTTTTGAATACCCGGCTTTCAGCTTCGCAGCGCTCGGCCAATTCAACGTGCCCGGAACCCGCATGATTCGGTCTATGTTGAACGTCTTGCCACCGTCACCGAGGATTGCGAGACAGCGTTGATTTATCTTCTCGACACCGGCAATACTCTCCGTAGTCGGCGTGAACGACCACTGCTCCAGATACAGCCAGAACGCTTGGATGCCGTTACCACTGTCGATTATTAGAGTCGGCTTATATTCAATCAACTTGTCCTTCATCGAGGACATACCGAGTCGCCATTGCTCACGGTTTCCTGTCGGGTCAAAATCCCCCCAGTGGCCGCGGACGAACGTGATGTCGAGCTTGGACGCTTTCTTCTTACCGGGCTTCACACCGTTGACAGTCCAGTAGATGTTCTTGCCGTCGACGTTCTCTGCCGCCAGCCACTCGATCGCCCGTTTCTTCTGCTGGGGTAGTTTGAAGTCACGCTGGTCAACCGATCCATCCGGGATTATCGAGATGAACGACACCGGTAGGTCGTCGCTGCTTCCGGTGATGATGCCCAAGAACTCCCCGATAACAGCGTCATCAGCTTTATACGTGCCCACCGGCCCAGCAGCGTCCCTCGAAGTCCCCTGAGGAACTCCTGACGCGTTATCGCCACCGTCTTGTGGAATCTTCGCCATGTCAGCGAGCCCCCCGCAGCCTGTCCATCAAGTCCGCCGTGTACTTCTTGGACTTCGCGGCCTCGCGGAACCTATCCAGATACTCCACTGCCTCCGCTACCGGCCCCGGCGCACCGATCATTCCGAGAATTCCGGCCTTCGGATTGTCGTTCAGGCGTTGCTTTAGAACGTCGACACTGATGATGGACGGGTTTCCATCGGCATCTATCCAAACGATACTTCCCCGCTCGCCGGGTTGCTGTTCTGCGATGCGTCGAGCAATGTTCTGTATATTAGAATTGTCTAATATAGAGTGTTTATTCGAGCTATGATTTGGTATAGTCATGGCGTCCCCCTTGTGTGAGAGCTTGGGTGACAGCAATATCGCGGGGACTGGTGCTCGATACACCTGTCCCCGTTTCTTTTTGTATCGTCATACAGGCTCCTTCTGCTCGACTGCGACCTTCTTCGGCTTGTTCTTGGAGCCAGCAGGACGGCCGACCTGAAGACCTGCTGCCTGCCTACGTTTGAGGCCCTCGCGAATCGACGCGATTTGTTTTGCCCGGAACTCTGGGTCACGCCATGCGGCGGCGAACGGATGATCGGAACTCATATTTGACTCTCCTTAAAAAGACCACGATGTGGTCGCTTGCGCCAATTATAACTACAAGGAATTTCATAAAACTAGCCCATCAACCGCTCCAACCGCTTGATTTGACTCGCATTTCAGCCCACCGACGTTGCTGATTGGCGTTTCCCCGCAATGGTTTAGAGGTCACAGAACGCACTGCCAAAATTTATTTTTGTGGCTGGCGTTTTTAGCGGCTCTGAATGGGCTGATTTGCCGGGTCTGCCGAGGGCGCAGCGGCCCCCGGCCCCCGGTAGCCCTTCAAATATCAATCCCGTATTACTTTGCTAGCACTCAAAGACGTTTCCCCACCCCATCGCACGAGCACCTATAGCGCGCCGGTATACTTCTTCGTCGGTGGTGCTCTTTCGGCTGGAAACATACAGCTCTCTGGTGTATTCCTCGGCAAGCAGGGATATTGAAAAGAGCTGATTGATAAAGCTCTCTGAAAAGCCATGCGCGGGGTGCGCTTCTTCTGTGTATCTGATTTCCTCCCCGTCCGGACCATCTATGTATAGGGAACAAAGAATGTTGGACAGCAGACCGAACGTTTGAAGTACAAAATCCTCTTTAACAACACGGTCCGGTAGCTGCGGAAGCTCTTTAGAAGCCGCGTATACCTCCACCATCTTTTGTTCCAATTGCTTTATTAGGAACTCGATTTCAACTATCCCCCGCTGTTTGGCGTCAAAAGCCCTTTGATGCTCTTTGGTGACCGTGATCGTGTGCTTCGGTTCTCTGCGAGCCCCTCGGCTTTGGGGTGATGGTGAAGGTGTATTTCTTCTCTTTTGCTGCGGGTGCTGTTGTTGCTTTATTCATTGTGATTCTCCTGATGTTCCCAACGAGGAGACCCACGCTTCCAGATCACAGACGCGCCAAGCAACCCGCCCCGGCGACACGCGGACAGGCGCAGGAAAACGACGCTCGCGTAACAAGCGATACGCTGTAGCGCGGCTGATGCCGATAACGGATGGAAGGTGTTTTGCAGAGACCAAAAGCATGACTGGCTCTCCCGTGTTGGGATAAGCAATCGTCTATGTTTTAGCTCTTCGTCAAGGCGGTCTGGATTGGTATTACGCGCCTACACACTAACTGATAGTTTCTCAGGTTTTATAAATGCGCCGAAAGATATTGAATCAGGTCGCCCCAAAAGACAATACGTATTTTTGCCACTTGGCGAGCGCGGTTCCCACCTCATCCGTTCTTGCATGAAGGTCATACACACCGCGCACCCCGCCCCGTGAATGTCCGAGCGCGGCCTCCGCCACATCATCCGACACACCGAGCCGGGCGAGTCCTGTTCTGGCTGTCCTGCGTAGGTCATGGGCAGACCAATCCTTCACCGGGCACTGCTTTGCGGACGTGCTGATTGCCCACACCAGCGCGTGTTGTCGTATATGCCGACCCTCCAACACCGACGGAAACACAAACTTCCCACTGACCGACGCCTTCCGTCGCTTGAGAATCTTGGCTACCTCTGACGGATACAGAACTGTCCTCGGCACCCCAGTCTTCGTCTTCTCCAGCGTGAACGAGCTGCGCTTTAGATCGACGCGTAACCACTCCAGAGCGACAATCTCACCGCTACGACAGGCTGTGAACAGCGTCATCAGCACCGCGTCCCGTATGTCCTGCGTCCACGGACAGCCAGTCCCGCTCATCCACTTCAACAGCTTGGCAAGTTCGGCGTCAGACAGAACGCGAGTGCGCTTCAGTTGCGGCAATAGACCCTTCATCACATCCGTAAACGGATTGCTCCCAGATACAACACCGCGCTCCAGCGCATGTCGCCACGCGGCTCTCATCTCCCCGCGCAGAACCCTTGCAGTCGCCAGCGTCTGTTTTCTCACAGCGGTAAGGAATCGCACCGCATCAGGTACTCTGAATGTCGATGCGTCACGCGCCCCAACCATTGGGTCAACGAAGCGGAGAAACAACCTTCTCGCCTCACCTGATGCCTTCTCTGTCCGCTTTATATCCACGTGTTCTACCAGATACGCGTCAGTGAGCATCTTGACCGTAACGACGGTCGGGCTGGCTGGCGCGGTGTGGGCAGGAACAGGGTCTAGTCTGTCGGCGCGTCGGGAGCGAGCCAACGACCACGCAGTCCTTGCGTCAGCAATCGACATTGCAGGGTAGTGACCCAGAACTACCTGCTTCATCTGCTTACCGCCCGACCCGGTGCCGTAGCGATAGACCCATGTCTTGGTGGTCTTGCCCACGTGCAAGCGGAGGCCCGGCGACAGCTCCTCTCGGATAGAATCGCCGTTCTTGGCAGCGTCGATTGCGCGAGTGCTGAACTGCTTTGTGGTCAGGTTCCTCATGGACAGACATACTACGGGAAATGCTACGGGCGCTGCAAGACTCTGTGATTCAACATGAGACCGATTGACACCGTTTCGGGGCAAACACACCGATGACCGCCGTAGCAAACCCA
>Ga0209358_10001079_pt1 | contig 22364 bp, 32 predicted proteins | sample LauGreFa1BDMLBSN_2_FD_187574 | JGI IMG/M metagenome (GOLD analysis project Ga0209358, IMG submission 187574) | Freshwater lake microbial communities from Lake Michigan, USA - Fa13.BD.MLB.SN (SPAdes) (version 2) | ecosystem: Environmental > Aquatic > Freshwater > Lake | place: Lake Michigan, USA...
ACTGGACGCAACCGAGCAATTGAAATGGGTGCTTGCTGATGGCAGGGATGTCACAGGCTCGAAGTACGCACAGATAGTCGGTCGAAACACGGTTCCTGATCTTCGCGGCGCATTCCTGCGAATGGCCGGGCAGAACGCTGGCAATACCGCTTGGAACGGTGGGACGTTAAACGCATGGCAGGAAGATTCAACCGCACGACCCAAAACTGCCTTCACCACCGATTCGAATGGCAACCACTCTCACAGTTTCCAGCGTGGTTCGAACAACTTCTCGGGAGATATTAAATACACAGATACCACCTTTAGCCCGATCAACGCTAATGGTGGAGGCACCACTATCAACAATGGCATCAATGCGGCAGGCAACCACGCTCACACCGTTACCGGTGGCGGCGACATTGAGACACGACCGAAGAACTATGGGATTAATTTTTTCATCAAGGTGAACTAATGATTCTCTCCCTCCTTCTACTTATCCCGTCCGATGTGGTCCTTGCTGGCCTTGGCGATGGTGCCACAAGCGTTGTGACCAACGCTGACAAGGTGCTCACATTTACCGCAGGCCAACAAGATTGGGCCATCCGGTCGGTCAAGTTATACGGCGACAATAGCATCACAGGTGGTAGTGTCACATTCCGATTGCGGGATTCACTGGGAGCATCCCTGGCATTTGGCGGCGCATTCCTGAATGTGGATCTTGCCCTGACCGGAACCGACTTTGACCTGAGCGGCACCCCCATTGGTGCCTATGGGCTGAGCGCTGGCAACCAGTATCAGTTGAGCATGTTTGTGGGCAACAGCCTGACCATGTCCAACACTAACGGGCAGGCTTTCGAGGCTCATGGTTTCACTCAGGATATTTCGCCAGGTATCAAATATTCCGTTACTGCGGCGGCAGTCCCGGAGCCGGGAACCCTGCTGATGGGTGCGGTGTTGGCGGCACTGGTGGCTGGAGGGTGGTGGCTGTGGCGCTGACAGTCCAGCCTGTTGGTTAATCTGCTTGCACCGCTGGAATACAGCGGCGCTTTTTCGTTTCCAGCGGATTAATCATGGCGCTTCTCAAGCGACAATTCAAAGGATCAAGCGGCATGGTGGTGAGCCTTGACGGGCTCGACGCTTTGGTCGCCAAGCTGGAGCAATTCTCACGCATAAAAATGAAGGCTTTTCGTGAGGCAGCAACCGCAGCCGGGAAGATTATCCGCGCAGCCATGCGTGCTGAGATCGATGCGAAGACCGGCGGGAAGCGCACCATCAGCGTACAGGAGATGTCGGACAAGGCTAGGGAACAGGTCGCCAATGGCTCCGTGAATATCCGGAGACTGCGCACCAAGGCTGAAAAAGAAGGTCCACTCACCGAGCAGGAGCTTGAGTGGCTCAGGGATCGCCAGAAGCAGGGCAAGCCGGTCACAGGTATCAGGCCAAGGCGCCAGAAGACCATCGCCGAAGATGTGAAGCTCTCCAGTTTTGTTTCCAAGCGTGGAACGATGGGAGTCTATGGACGCACTGGCAGCTTGAAGAAGTCCATCAATTATAAGATTTGGTCACCCAAAGCCAAGGCGACCCGGGTGAAAGGACACAAGTTCAAGCGCACATCATCCGGCATTGTCCGGCTGATTGTTGGTCCCGCCAAGATTTTGACAGCAGCTTACAACGAAATGGCCGGCGAGGTCCAGAAGGTTAACACGCTAAGAACAGCGCATTTAGTGGAAAAAGGCCACCAAAAGGTTGTGATGGGTCACAGGACACAAGGCAGGGTTCCGGCTTACCCGTTCATGGCTCCCGGTTTCGCCAAGGTGAGGGGCCAAGCCTCCGCCAAGGCTCGGCAAATACTGGTCAGGTACATCAGCGCGGCAGCTTCCGGGAAGGCTGGTGCCGCTTGAGTCAGTTGGGGAAGCTTGTCCGCAAGCGACTGATGCTTGAGAGCGATTACCTGACCATGTTCCCCGGGGACATGCAGCCGGACATGGCTTCGCCTGGAACTCCCATTCCCTACATCGTCACGACAGGATCAGAGGCCACCGTCAGCTATGACCTGCATGGCTTGGAGAGCCACATTGTCGAGGCCATGACGTTTATGGTGGTGTGCCAGACACGAGCGGACGCGGAGCAAAGGCTTGACTGGCTGAGGCATGCTTTGCGTCCACCTTCCTGGATCCTCATCCCGTTTAACGCGGGGTTTGGCGAGTATGTGACGAACTACTGGCGGCTTGAGACATATTCCGATGGCGTGGACATCTCCATCGAGGGTGATGACAGCGCACTGCGAACGGTGTCATTAACCATGACTGGCTCATTCAAATATATTTATGCCGACCCGACTGGCGGGGCAGACATTCCAACTGATGGCGGGAATGGCGGTCATCAAGGCGGGGGCGGTTTGAAACACTAATAAAAGGGAGTATCGAAATGCCTAATCCAGTTTTCTCTGTCGGAACGAAATGCACCCATCAGGCCTATGACGCTGCTGGAACATTGACTGGCGCTGCTGTCCAGTTCATGAACCTGCGCGGGATTGGCGCCGGCACCAAAACCCGAACGGTTGCCGATGTCACTTCCATTCAGGACTTGGACATGAAGAGGCGACCGGCAAAAAGGGACCCTGGGACTGTTAGCCTGACGTTGGGTGTTTTGGACACAGACAAAAAAACCAACGAGTGGACTATCCTTGAGAAGTACTGGAGCGATGGAACCATGCTCCAGATTGCCATTGATTTGACTGGAACATTTGACGACGCCACAACAACGCCCTCGGCATCGCCTGCTCTTTACACTTTCAATGGTTTTATCACATCGATCAGCACGCCGGAAATATCGGCGGGATCTGATGAGATGTTGACTTACACGGTCGAGATGCAGAGGACAGCGTTCTGATGCTAGTCATAGCGCCCGGAACCTATCTGACCTACAAGACTACCGCGCCAGGAGCGACCGAGACGACTATCGGCAACCTGGTGGGGTTCAGCAATTCCGGGGCAAGCCGCGCGTTCACAGACATCACTGGTGTGCTTGACACATCCAAGGCCAAGTTCCCCGGTCGTGTTGAGCCGGGGAACTTCTCGGCCACATTTCTGTTGGATGATGGCAAGCGTGGCGGCACTATTGGCGGCGTCCAATATGTTGCCTTCAATAATTTATTTGTCGGGAAGACTCCGATCATCTTGACGATCCGGTTCTCAGGGGACTGGACTGGAGTCACTCCTTATCCATTCACGTACAGTGTTTGGGTTTCGGGTGTGTCGGGTTTCAGTGTGGAAAAGGACACCGGTGCCGTGACGTACACGGTCACATTCGAGGTGTCTTAAAACATTCACGGGGGTGGTGGATGATCTCAAGGGAAAGTTTCAAGCCGTATTCCATGCTCAAGCGGGAGCGATTCAGCATCCCGGAGATGGGCGGCACGGTTGTCATTCGTGAACTTTCCGCTGGTGAAGCGTTGGAAATGGCGAAGAATCCCGGTGAGCCATTGACCATGTTGGTCAAGTGTATCCTCACCGAGGATGGGACACCGATGTTCATGGCTGGTGATGAGCGGTTGATTGGAGACAGCTTGCCGATTGCCACAGTTAACAGGCTGATTGAGGTGGTGACGAGGTTGTCTGGACTGGACGGCAACGCGGAAAAAAACTGACACCCCATCGTCGTGTCTTGTTCAAGCTTGCGCGGATGCTTGGCAGAACCGTGGCAGAACTCGAAGTGACGATGGGAGCGGGTGAGCTTGCTGAGTGGGTGGCACTTTCGAGGATCGACCCGTGGGGTGATGACAGGTCGGACATTCTGGCGATGAACGGTTGGATCTATTCCGTGATTGGTCCACATGCCAGGGACCCGGGGAAGCTTGTGCGGGAGGTGCGCCTTCCATGGTCTGAGGTGGATAGCGGTGGTGCCAGAAATGTGTCCCAGAAGGAATTCAGAATGATGCTTGAATCATGGGGCATGAAGAAGGGGGGGACTGGTGGCTGCTAGTATTGGCAACCTGAACATCGGCGTCACACTTGATGGATCCCAAGCGCAGCAAGGCTTGGCTAATCTCGTTTCCACGCTGGATCAATTTTCCGCCAAGGTTGCCAGGGCTGCCGCCATTGGTTCGTTTCTCGGCAACCTGACATTTAAGGCGTTTGAGACATCAGTCCGTGGCGCGGTGAACATGCTGGAGACGCTGTCCCGCAAGATACTCCAGATCAGGTTGGACGCGGACAAGACGAAGTTCAACGACATGATCGCCAAGGGAGCCGACCCGACTCAGGTGGTGAAATCAAAGGAGTTCAATGAGTCGGTGCTTGGGGGCATGACCCGCTTGAGTATGGCTTGGGACGATATAATCGAAAAGGTTACCAGCATATTTGGACCAGCAATCAGTGGCGCATTGACTGGAGCATCCGTTCTGCTTGAGGTATTCGGCAAGAATCTGGCATCAATATTTGACCCGAGCAACTTCTCACTTCAGAACATGTTTGAAAACATGTACAAGATCACGCTTGGAATAGCTTCAACGCTTGTTGAGGCTGGTGCCACGATGCTAAAGTTTTTCAATGACGCCAGCCTGCTGTTCAATAAGACCGTTGTGAAAGAAGCCGTGGAGGACGGCACAAACTGGCTCACAAACAATTTTCCAAATATCGCCAAGACCATGTGGAAGTTTGGGCTGTATAACCCGGACAAGACCCGGGAGCAGACCAGAGAAAAGAACATGAACGAGGCACGCAAAAACGGCGACCTCGATGCGGCGCAAAAGGTGATCGATGCCGGGAAGCTGATTGATGGCTTTAAAAACAGAGCGGTGGAAGGCTTGGCTAAGCTGGCACAGAACCCGCCGAAGTTTGACAAACCACCAGAGGAGATCGCCAGGAAGGCCGGCTTAAAAATTCCCGAGGCAAAACAGTTTGACCCGATGTCCATCTTCGGCAGCAGCGCTGGCAGGAACTCGGACGAGGCATACAGGTCAAGAATGATGCTTCAGTACAAGGACCTTTTCCCCGAGGGCGCTGAAGGGAATGAGCAAGTGAAGGCTATTAGAGACAACACCAATGTGCTTGGCGACAAGCTGGACGGCATTGCCTCGGCATTAGGCGGACTTGCTCCGGCTGGCGTCATGGACTTTGGAGTAGCCTAATATGGCAGTAGTCAGCATCAAGGAGTTGTCAGGAAAAAGCGGAGGGGTAAACTCCAGCTTCCAGCGCAACTACACCAGAACATGGGTGGTGGTGACTGACAACGCGGCGGATGGTCCATTTGTCATAGGCAGCACAGCCGGCCTCCCGCTCATTTACGACCCATACCCAGAGGATGTCAGAGCGTTCTGCGTCTCACTCAATGTGTCACAAGATGGCGACAATCCGCAGGTGTTCCGGGTTGAGGCCGCATACGCCTACAACATAGACGCATCATTTGGCACTGGTAGTCCAATCCCAATATCGACTGGAAATCCGCTGGTTGATAGTCAGCAGAAGGGGCAGGCTCCACAGGATCGGAAAGCTGATCCGCTTCTCAGGCCGCGAGATTACTCATACTCAACCACAAGCAGTGGTGAAAAACAGATACTGTCCAAGGATTTCTCAACGACTCCCAAGAAGATAGTCAACACTGCCGATTGTCCGCTCAATCCGCCTTTGTATGTTGATGTGCCAGCATTGACTTTGACGATAGGGTTGAACGCTGTCACCGGACCTTCAGCAGCTTGGGCTGAATCGGTTGGTTGCCTGAATGCGAATCAGATAGTTGTTGGTGGCTACACCATAGCCAAGGACCATGCGATGCTGCGAGCAGTGTCGGCTAACAGCGTTTTCGAGGAAGGCCAGAAATACTGGCGATGGCAGATAGTCTTCGAGATAAGGCCGGATTGGGACTTCGTGGATGACAGCAGGGGCCTCATGGCTTATCAGTGGGAGAAAGACGTTGGTGGAGCAAAGGTAAAATCGCCTAAGCCAAAACCAATCAAGCGCAACAATTCAACAATAACCCAGCCAGTGCTGTTGGATGGCGATGGTTTCGAGGCTTCGGTTCCATCCGTTGCCGCAACATTGCGATTCAAGATCCGGAACTCCAAAGTCTTCCCAACCCCGCTTTGAGGATAACCCGTGGACTCCGGATTCAACCTGTCAGCATCGTCTGCCTCTCGAATCGGCAAGATGCTCAGAGACTACGAGAACGGCAGACTTGGCAGAAGGCCGGATCCTGGCCAGGTTACACCGTCGGTGGGAGTTGGCAACTCGTTTGTCAAAGTCACCGGGACCAATGCCGCATACCCGGCAGGCGACTACGTTGGCGAGTTCACATGGTTTGACACATCTGATGGTCTTTGGCATTCGCAGTTTGATCCCGTCCGTGTGCGTGAGGTCAATGGCGCGACATTGACGGTTGGGTCCAAATATGTCGGGGAGTATGTCGAGACGATAGCAGGCATCGAGGTCTTCGCCGTCCAGGCGTCTGGTGGTGGTGGGGCGGCTGGGTCCACTCTCATCATCGTCAAGCTGACCAACACTGTGGCCATGACTGGATTGCAGCAGACCTACAACCCCACCACCAAGGGTTGGACTGATGGCGTCATCACGCTCAACCTGGTGGAGATAAACGGCAATACGATGCCGGTGAATAAGCGTATGCCGGCACTGTTAATATCGGGGACCACCTACGCTGTCGGATTGGATCCGGCGGCTGTCACATCAGTCACATGTGCTGGTGGATCACTTACAGTGGCTGGGCGGAACTGATGGCGTATACCAATTCATTTGTGTGTCCGCAGTGCTGCACGACATCATGCGAAACCCTGCCAGGGTTGTTTGGCGCTGCCGGCGCATGTCCGGGCGCTGTCCCAAATGTTGATAAGGAAATCTGTCTGAATGTGCAGGTGTTCCACAACACGGTCCATCCGGGTGGAGCGTGGGTCCCCCCTTCTCCATTCGGTGGGACATTCAAAGCAGACTGCCGAAACGGTTGGACTATCGACGAACCAGTAGTAATTGATTCAACATCAGGCGCACACCCGCAAGCGCCAAGGTATCTGTATTTAATTGATTCATCATCAAGCGTTCATTTCGCTTACAGCACTGGAGATCTGTTTGTAACACCGAGAATCTATGTGCCGCATTTTTCAGCGGGGTATAGTTCTTCCTATCAGTTCATGCAAAGAGCGGTTGGAAAAGTTCAGTCGGTGACGTGTTCACCTTTTAAGATCGTCACTGCTGAAATGCAGGTGACCGACACATTGGACTATGGAAACACCGTCCTAGGCAAGTTCCACGTTGAGATCACCATGGGTCTCTGTCCAACAGTACCCATACCATCCCCAACACCGTTTGTGTCCCATGTGACCACACCTTGCAAGTATCTGGGATCACAAATACAAGACCCGGCCAAGTGTCAGTGCGGCACCGCCAACCTGATGTCATGCGCTCTGTATGGAACATGCCGGAGGACAGGAACCCCATTGGCCGGTGAACCAATCTGCCTCACCTGTCCCTCCTACCAATCCCCATGACAGTCCACCCACCCCGCTAATCTGTCAGATAAACCAGATACCATCTCGGAAACCAGAGGACGAAACATGCCAGGCAAATTCATCAACGAGATCACCAGCGACACGCCAGCCAAGGATGATCTCGCCGTATTCTTCGACAAGAGCAAGAACTCCACCGCGCAAGCCACCATTGCCGAAATGGTCAACGCGGGACTGGATCTTGCCGCTGGAGCAAAAGGCCAGGTCCCCACGATTGATGTCAAGGTTGATGCAGCCACAAGCTCGCTGGTCAACATCCTCACTTGGGGTGCCGGCGGTGGTGTCGATTTCAAGGGAACCCCAACCCGGCCACCAACCGGAACTGATGAAATCCTGACCAATGACCCGGCCAACGGACTAATTGGCAAGACCACTCTCCAGCAGTTAGTGGTAGCTGGTGGCGCAACCATCCTGCAGCCAGGGACAGCGGTCAACACCGCGCTGGCCTGGAATGACACAGCCGGCAAATGGGAACCGGCGCGCGCCGTCAGTGAGGCGAAGAACATCAACGGTGGCGCAACAGGTGAACTGCCGTTTCAGTTAAACACGCATGTCACCGCGTGGATTCCGCTGGGAAATGCTGGACAAGTTCTGACGATTGGAGACATCGGCACTGCTGGCAACTCATTTATAGCGCCGATGTGGAATGACCCTGTGAAGGAATTGCCGACCTTCACGATTGCGGACAAGGGGAAGCAGCTTACCGTCAAGTCTGATGGGAAGGCGACTGAGTGGGTGCAGGATGCGAAGGAGCTGCCGACGTTTGCCGTTGCCGATGCCAGCAAGGTTCTTTCCGTTAAGGCGGATGGCACGGGTGCGGAATGGGTGGCGGCAAGCTCATCAGTTCCACCATTTACCGCAACCGATGGCGGAAGTCTTCTAGTAATAAACGCAGGTGGGACGGCAATGGAGTGGCGGGGTTTCTCACTCGATTCCACGCATTCTACCAGCTATGTGAAAAGCATTCTGGCGTTGTCCGGGGCGGCTGTCATTCAATGCCCGACCAGCATGGATAATTTTTCATCGACATCGGGAACATCGGCCCTTACATCATTAACCTTGATGGGGCTTCAAAATGCCGGAACAAAAACTCCCGGGCTTCAGCTGCAAAACTGTGCGGCAACCCTCACAAGGCTTTTAGCTCCGCAACTTTTGCACACTTATCAGATTCGATTGGTAAGCCTTCCAGAATTAACAGAATTACATTTGCCATCACTCACAAGAGTGTTTTCAATCACTATTGCCAGCTGCCCAAAGTTGGCGACAGTTGAAATTGGATATGTTAACTTCCCCTTCGATATTCACGGACAAGTTTCTATTTCCGCCACAGCAATGACCAGTTTTAGTTTGAATGCGGCAAATCTTTACAATGGAATCTCCATAACCAATAACACCAGTTTGGCAACATTTAACTTTCAATTTGTAAGGCAAATTCGTGCAAATGTAAATCTTTCTGGAAATGCTATAGTTGAAACCCAAGTCAATACCATCTTCAATAAACTTGTGGCCATGAACGGCACGGGAAGCACACCGATATTCGGCCATGGCCAACAGGTGAACCTTAGCGGCGGCACCAATGCTGCACCGACCGGGCAGGGTATCATCGATGCCCAAGCCCTTATTGCCCGTGGTTGCACCGTCACAGTTAATGGGACACCCATTACAACCACAAAGAAATTTACTTTAACCATACCCGATTTTGACACGGTTGCCGATAAAGGCAAATCCTTGAAGGTCAAGGCGGACGGTAGCGGGCTGGAGTGGGTAGTTTAATTTTGGAGTATTTGAAATGCCTGACATAAAAGAACCCGGAGTTAAAACGATTGGCCCAGCTAATAGCTGGCGGCTGGTTTACACAGAGGGCAAGGTTTTACACTTGTTCGAATCGGTTGGGCACACCTCGACCATTTATGACCTCGAATCATTCCCGACAAAAGAGGCGGCTGAGGCGCGGATTGTCGAATTGAAACTGGTGCCGTTGCCGGTTGAGGAGGTCAATGGATGACAGGCCATTAGACGAATCGAGGGAACCCCTTTGGGACTTCGGTGGCGGTTGGGAAGTCTGGGGACCGATTTTGTTCTATATGGCACTTTTGGCGGGGTTGACATGGTTGATCAACTAAAAGAGTGGGCTGGGGGCATACTCGACAAGTACGGGCTGCCCATGCTGCTGCTGCTGGGCATCACATGGTTTGTGATCCTGCCCATCGCCAACGCGTACAAGTCCAGCCTTGAATCGGTTGCCGCCACCAATCAACTGCTAAAAGATGAGCAAGTTAAAAACGATTTGGACGATGAGAAGCGGGTGTTCCAGATTGTGGAACGCATGGACCGGATTGAGTCGAAACTGGATCAGGTACTACAGAGGGTCAAGTGATGCGGCGTGTGGGTAACTAACTAACAATCCAGGGGTGGATAATGTTTTCAATTCTTTTGACGCTGGCGTTCGGCCAGAGTGTGGTACTTCCCAAAGAAGTTCAAGGTGATGTCGGCCAATTCGTCACGGTGAAACCCACCGCGCTCGATGGCGGTGGCGTGGAATACATGACGCTCGATCCCGGGCTATCGATTTTCCCCTCCAGCCTGCTCACCGACAAATCCGTGCTGGTGTTCACATCACCTAAAGCTGGAAGGTATCGGGTGCTGGCTTATACCGCCAAAGGCGACAAGCCAAGTCCGCCAAGCATTTGCACAGTTGTTATCGGTGGGGCACCGAATCCAGATGATCCCAAGCCTGTGGATCCTAAACCCGATGATCCAAAGCCAAGTGTGGCGCCGATTCCATTGCCTGGTCTGCGGGTCATGATTGTGTATGACTCGACCAAGCTTTCCAGTATGCCGAAAGAGCAGCAGACAGTTCTCTTTGATACTGGCCTGCGTGGCTTGATGAATGAAATCTGTGTTGCTGGCGAGGATGGCACCAAGGAGTGGCGCATCTATCCGCAGGTTTCAGATGTCACACACAGCGCTGCCATTTGGCAAGAAGCGTTCAAGCGTTCAAGGACCAGTGTCCCATGGATTCTGATCAGCAACGGGAAGACGGGGTTCGAAGGTCCTCTTCCAGGCAATGTCAAAGACACGACTGACCTGGTCAAGAAATACAAGGAGTAAACCATGCCAGACATCTTGATCGATGACGACAATTGGAAAGACGAGATGAACCCCGTGGTGGACGGGGAACAAATGATGACTGGTGCGGTTCCCCGTGACCTGACGGTGCAGCCGTACTGCTCAGGGGAAGGCGCGTTTGATGCTGCGGATGAGATGCCACTCATTCCCAAGAGTGAATGGTCCGCTCGCATCAAGGAGATGGAGCAGACCAAGAGCAGGCTGTCAGACATCCGCAGGACCGCGCTGAATGGAAAGCCTATCCCTGCTCTTGACCAGAACCCGCAAGGATACTGCTGGGCTTACTCGACGGGTAGCGCCATCATGCTCGCCAGGGCTGTGGCCAACATGCCATATGTCCGAATCAGTCCCCATGCTGTGGCTTGCAAGATTAAGAACTTCCGGGATCAAGGTGGCTGGGGCGCATTGAGCATGGAGTTTGCCGTCAAGACAGGCTACCCATCGGAGACCTATTGGCCGCAGAAATCCATGCAACGCCACAACGACAATGAGCAGACATGGCAGGATGCCGCGAAGCACAAGGTGACGCATGGTTGGTGGGATTTATCCAAGGATGTTTACAGCAGGAACCTTGGGTTTGATATGACCATGACGCTGTTGATGTGCAGGGTGCCGGTGGTGGTGGATTTCAGTTGGTGGGGCCACAGCATATGTGCCATGGATCCCGTTGAAGTGGAACCCGGTTCCTTCGGCATTCGCATCCTGAACAGTTGGTCCGACAAATGGGGTGACCTCGGCGAGGCTGTGTTGCGCGGAAGCAAAGCGCATCCAGATGGTTCCGTGGCTCCAAGGGTGGTCACTGGTTCGGTTAAGTCTTAGGTGTCTTGATGCTCAATCTTAATTAGGAGTTTTCCATGGATCTTCCAACAACGCTTGACCCGCAGTCACTGTCCATCATCCTGACCAAGTTCACCAAGACATCAGCGGTGTCGAATCGTGAACTAGCGGCAGCAGTCCATCACCTGGCTGGCTACTTTGCCGGTGTGATCATCAAGGATGGCCCCCCAGTTTTTCTTGGCGCCAACGACAGCACAGAAAATAACCTGCTCACCGCAATTGCTGAATTGGAAAAGGATTCCAATGGTATGACCGCTTCAGTCGGCAACCCAATCATCACCGCGCTGGTGGTGAAGTTTGCCATGCTGGCTTTGACGAAGTGGTTGGAGAAGTATTTGGCTGGGGTTGAGTCCTAGCACGTCGGCCAACACTTCTACCAGAAACCTCGGTTTTTAGCCTAAATTATCGAGGTTCCCAATACTATCAGTATTACCAAACACACTACAAATTAAGCACTTTTACAGAAAAGCCTAGGAAAATCGTGCGTCTTTGTGTTGCTTGATGCATTGAAGTGACATAGTATGTCACGACAATTAGCACGACAGTTAACACTTGACGGGCGGCTTTTATGCAACGGGTTAGTGAAAGCAGGATCGTTCCACCTAATGCTCCACAGAGAGTTCATGGTGGGAAATCCCAAGTCCGGGTTCGGGTGGATGGCAAGGACCAATGGTGTGACCTGACGGCCAGTGGCCGGTTCAAGGTTTACAAGCCGGAATGGTACGCGCGACTTCGCCATGCTGATGGCACCACCAAGTTGGTGAAACTCCTGCGGGATAAAACCGCATCAGAAACTTTACTCTCCAATCTTCGCAAGCAACAAGAAAGATTTCTGGTTGGGCTGGAAATTCCTGTCACAAAGTCTGGGGAAGATTTTCCCAAATTGCTTGCAAGGTTTTGGACCTCTCGCGCAAGGAGTGGTAGGTGTACAGATGTATACCTGACCAACTCCAAGGCAGTTCTTGAGAAGACTCTCAAGGAGTTGGGCATTAGTTCTTTGGATCGCCTCGCGGTGGCGCTCAGCAAGAAGGCAATGGGGGTGTGGGTGGACAAGCTTCTCGACCAAGGCTATGGCAGCGGATCGATCAACCAAAAGATCATTCAGGTCCAAGTCTTCGTTAAATGGCTAGTTGAGGATGGCAGCATTCCACATGCTCCCATTCTGAAGAAGGTATCCTTTGAGGCCAAAAGCCAGCGGCGACCCATCACGCCTGAAGAGGTGGAGCTACTGGCCAAGGTGGCGCCATGGCCAAGAAACCTCTTCTACCGGCTTCTATTCTGCACGCTGAGCCGAAAGGCGGCTTTATGGAATATCGAGGCGGAAGACCTAATTTTAGATGAGCAAAACCCATATCTAATCCTGCGTCGCAGGAAGAGTAAGACAAAAACCGAAGTGGAAGTGCCATTGCCCAGGTGGTTACTACCCGACCTGCGCAGGCTGATGGCTGAACACATACCAGGACAAAGTCTTTTTCACCAAATGGACATCCGCAGCCTAAACAGTTGGCTCGACCGGGATCTCATGACGGTTGGCATCAAAAAACACCTACCAGATGGAAAGCTAGTAGTCCACAGCTTCCGCCATGGTGGCACCACGGAGTTGCTCAAGAGCGGCGTGAGCGTGTTGCTAGTCCAGCGATTGGGCGGTTGGAGATCTTTAGACCAGATCAGCAGGGTCTACAGCCACCTCATACCGAGGCGTGACCGGGAAGAAATTGACCGGGTCTTCAGTCGCCATCATGTGGTTGAAAAATCGACTCAAAGTGAATTCGGCAAAGGTACTTAAGGAACAAAATATTTTAAACACTTCCACAGGTGGAAAGTGTGGTTATAGTTCGAGTGTCACTTAACAACACATGGTCGCAGGAGGAAGCAACCAAGACAATGAACACCGACAGCCAAGGTCTTACGCGGCTGCTCAATGCTGAGGAAGTCAAAGAAGCGACGGGAATCAGCATCAGGCACCTGTGGAGATTAGTGGCGACTGGCGAGTTCCCAGCAGGCATTCAACTTGGACGGTGTCGCCGTTGGCACCCTGAAGAAGTTGAAGACTTCCTGATTCGCAAAAGTCGTCGGGCAGATCGGTCCAAAGGTCAGACATAAAAACAGGAGCTGATGGGTACGAACCACCAGCTCCCGCGTCCGACCCGAAGATCAGACTGCCTCCCAGTCAGGTTGGCACATTTATCCTATAAACTGTGCGACCACATAATCAATAGCGTTCCGCTACCCCCCCCCCTTACCCCAGCTTAACGCAACTCATTATTTATCAAGGATTTAATTGCGCCACCCCATGGCGCAACCGGGAGAGGTTCACGCATGAGTTCGAGGAAAAGGGGAACTCCGGATGGTTTTCCGGAGATTCCTGGAGAGAAGTTGTTTGACCGTCGGATCAGATTATCCATTTGGAAAGAGCGCAACGGCATCAAGGGTGGTGACTTGCGAACCAACAAGACCCGTTCCTTGGGATCACTCAGCAAGGAAGTGATGCGCCTGTGGAAAGAACTGGAAGCCATCCGCGCCAAACTTGACAAGGCAGGTGACTTATGAGCCGTCTGATCATGAAGCGAAAACCGCAAGACGAAATCTACATCGATCATCCGGATGGCCGGATCACGGTGAAGATTCTCGATGTGAGCGGGACCAATGTCAGCATCGGCATCAATGCTCCACGCTCGGTGAACATTGAGCGCGACAACATGCGGAAGCCAGACATCTGCCGCTGTGGCGCGGAATCCTTCGGGGATGCCGGTGGCCTTTGCTGGCCATGCTTCAAGAGAGAGCAGGAGGACTAATGGGAACCGGATACCAACTCGCCAAATGTTTAATTGGCACCCTATGGGAATTGGACTTCATTGAAACGGTCCAGCTTATTGCGACAGATCTGGAGGATGGCGAAACGTGGCCCAGTTTTCTTTAACCAAATTAGGACAGGAGGAGGTGGAAAGGAACATGGGTCTAGCCTATCACCTGACTCGCAAATACCGAGCACCCTATGGACAGGATGCTGAAGAATGGCTCAGCGAAGTTTGGGAATGCTTGGCGACTGCGGTGGCTTACTTCTCACCAACTCGTGGAACAACAATGGGTGCGCTGCTCGATAGCCTGGTCAAGTTCAGAAGGAAGAACATCAACACCACTTGGTTGAGCGCCAAGCGTGGCAATGTTCTCCGGACCAGCCTCGATGCTCAGCATGGGGATGGTGATGGTGATTGCAGCCTGATGCTGATGGCTATCGACCACCGTGGTGATTCCCAAGCGGACATCGAGCGCAGGGACCTGTGCGAGGTGATCTTGTCCAGGTGCAGCGGACGCGGAAGTCAAATCCTTAGGGAAGTACTCAAGGGTAAGTCCCTGAACGAGACTGCCACAGCTATCGGGATTTCTAACCAGTTTGTTAAGCAGGTCTTGACCAGTGTTCGACGCAAGCTGGTTCAAGAGTTCCCTGACTTCGTCAACACCGGACCCGGCAAGTGCGTCGATTGCGGCGGACCAACCGTGCAAATGAACTCAATGAGTTCACCCAAGCGCTGTGTCCAATGTGGTCACCTTCGAGAAAAGAAAATCAAGAAGGCTTACTGGGACATACGCAACAAGGCCAAAGCAAAGAAAGGAAAAAGCAATGTCTGACATATTCTTTGAACCATTCGAAGTGGACCCGATCAGCCGGTCATTGATTGAGCTGGTGTTCAAGTGGCACGCGGCAGGTAGTCCACACGAGTATCACGTTCCTGCTGTTGAAGGTGTCAGGTTCAGCATCACCACCACCATGAAGTCAGCGGATGGAACTTATGTTTTGCCGGAACTGAAGAAGGAATGCTTGCAACCTAAGCCGGCTGGACCGGGTGTCTGGTGGAGTTTGCCCAGATCTATGGGTCATCCATTGGTGGTGTTGCGGGATGTGTTGGGGGAATTGGAGGTGCGATGTGGAACCTATGATTGAGAAATGGGATCACCCATTCGGCACAGAATATTGCTTGGTGTTCGGCGACAAGATCCTAGGGAGCGTTGTCCCAATGGATAAACCGGCACTCAATCAAAGGCAACGCTGGCGAGCGTTGGTTAATCACAGGATCATCGGAGTGTTCACGGGTGCTGATGGAAGGCTGTGTGCGATGAGAGCGGTGCGGCACTTTGCGAAGCACCTGTGGTGTGGTGAGAGGGTTGGGGGTTAGGGGGAATTTTCGGGTAATGGTCGATTATTTCTTTCTCAAAAGTGGAGGATGTGATGGCTAATTTGGTGGCGATAGGTCCTGAACTTCTGGCGCTTTCCAAGGGAGAAGGCGGGAGGCTGGATGACAACGGCAAGGCTGAGGTGACCAGGCAGATTTGCGAGACGGTCGGATTGAATCCGGCGACGATCCCAATCCAGTGGATCAACCTCAGCGGGAAGCTGGTTCCTTATTTCACAAAGGGTGCGACTGACCAGATCCGCCAGTCCCATGGCATCTCGGTGGAGATCCTGGAGCGGAGGGTGGAGAACGACCTCAGCGTCGTGCGATGCCGAGCCACAACCAAGGATGGAAGGCAGGATGAATCCATCGGCGCCGTCGCGGTGAAGGGATTGATCGGCGAGGCGTTGGCCAATGCCTACATGAAAAGCGAGACGAAGGCCAAGCGCCGGGTGACGCTTTCCATCATGGGACTTGGACTGCTCGATGAGTCCGAGATCAGCGAACCACGCGCCACGCATGATCAGCTTGCTGAGATCAAGCGGCTGATCATCGACCTCGGCGGTGGCAAGGAACTCATGGAGTGGATCAAGGAGAAATACGGCAAGTCCGACCAGCTCACCCAAGAGAGCGCGGACATGCTGATTGGCCACCTCAAGCAGAGGATGGATGGTTGTTCGGATGACAAGGGTTCCGATGGTGAACCCAAAACAGGAGGCGTTTGATGTCTGACTTCAGCGATTTCGATGATTACTTCTCACCGAGTGAACCCAAGAAGTTCCTCAACATCAACGACCTCCCGGTCGGAGACTACGAGTTCCAGATCCAGAAGGCCGAGGCGACCCAGTTGATGAAGACCGGCGAGAAGATCGTTGACTTCTCACTGTTGGTGGCCAAGGGTCCGATGCAGGGAAGCACGGTTAGTCGCACCTACTTCTTCCGGACTGACATGTCCGTGAACATGTTCGGCGCGGACTTGGTGCTCCTTGGCCTTCCAGCGCAGACCTGGACGAAGGAGCACGGGAAGAAGTTCTCGGTGGAGATGCCGAAGGCTTTGCCGACTTTGAACGGGAAGACCTTCAGGGGTTCCATCAAGGAATCCAACGGCAAAGACGGGAAGGTTTACAAGAACCTCCGCATCGGTGGAATCATCAACGGCGCTCCCAAGGTGGCGATGCCTGCGAACAACGCTGATGAGATGCCGTTTTGATTTGAAGCCGCCGGATGGCGTACCGGGGATCATTCCCCCGGCGGCGGGGTTTGTTAAAAGAGAGTTCTGTTAGAGGTAATTATAATGGTTCGAATTCTGGTTGGTGACTGTTTGGATAAAATTTCAGAGATTGAATCTAATTCAATCAATTGTTGTATAACTAGCCCTCCATATTACGGGCTCAGGGATTACGGACACGAGGGTCAGATCGGGCAGGAATCCACTCCTGATGAATTCGTGAACAAGCTGGTTGGTGTTTTTGGCCAAGTAAAAAGAGTGCTTAGGAATGATGGTACTTTGTGGCTAAATTTGGGAGATAGCTATGCAGCGCAAAGAGGTGGAACCAAGATGCCAGCAGAAACCCTTGCCGGAGGTGCTGGTGGTTATGCAGTCAACGGAAAAGGCCATCGTGGACGGGGAACGAACGATAAACCTAATGGCATGGATAGCGGAACAGGAAGAAAGACTGGAGCAGGGCCTGCCCATAGAGACGCTGGGAGAATTGGATTAAAGCACAAGGACTTAATTGGGATTCCTTGGCGGGTGGCTTTTGCCTTGCAGACTGATGGCTGGTTCCTGAGACAGGATATTATTTGGCACAAGCCCAACCCGATGCCTGAGTCGGTGACGGATCGATGCACAAAAGCTCATGAATATCTTTTCCTTCTCTCGAAGAGCGAACGGTATCACTTTGATTTTGAGGCCATTCAGGAAAAAGCAACCACGGCGGGAAAACCTAGGGTGTTTGGTGCCAAGGATCAGGTCGGCACTTTGCGGAACAATGTAGGCCGAGTCTACGAAGATGACGGATTGAGAAACAAGCGCAGCGTTTGGGCCATTAATGTACAGCCTTTCCCCGGCGCTCATTTTGCCACTTTCCCCCCAGACCTAGTTGCCCCTTGTGTTCTTGCCGGATGTCCGGATGGAGGCACTGTTCTGGACCCATTTGGTGGTGCTGGAACAACAGGCCTTGTGGCTAATTGGCACAACCGCAACGCCATCCTTTGTGAAATAAACCCAAACTATGCGAACCTGGCAAGAAGCAGAATTAAAGATGATGACCCAATGTTTTCAGATGTTGAAATTATCTAAGCCACGCGTGAGGGCGGGCCAGGCATGTCTTCCCTGGAGGCTCCACGCAGGTCATGGCACCCCGCCACCATGATCACCCGTTACCCCGACCAGTCCATGAGGCTGGCGGGGTTGCGGTGTTGGAGGGTGTTTTTTTGGGGGACTAGAATAACCAACCACGAGAAACGCATAAAATGGATATTAGGCGTACTCGTATCGGGTGCGACTAAACAGGGATGCACCTGTGAATAGATTGGCTACCAAGCAACAACGGGCCTACCTTTTGGCCTATCAAGATTACCGCTGCGCCAGTTGCGGGAATCTGCTCGGTCCGTCTTTCCAGGTGCATCATGTCACCCCTTGGAAAGATGGAGGTTCAACCGAGTTATGGAATCTAAAAGCACTTTGCGTATTGTGTCACCGCATGGAACATTCAACCCGTACATAGGCCAAGGGAAATTCCTTGACCTAATTGTTGAGGAGTTGAATAGTATCCCGTTTAAAAATTTCTGGGCCGGGCAATTTCCAACCGGTTACGGAAAAACCATTATTGCAGCAATGATATTTCGGAAGCTATTTGAGGCAGGCATTTGCGACAGGATGCTTCTGGTTGTTGCTAACAGTCAGCAATTAGAACAGGCCATGTCTGATTTTTCCAAAGAATGTTTGTTTGTTGGGCTTGATGGCGTTGAGTGCTGGCCTGTTGAAAACACAGGCACACCAGCACTGGCCAATCGTCGTGGCGAAGCTAATGTTTTTATCACGACAGTCCAAACTATTTCTGCTGGCGCAAGATCTCCGAAGGCCGGCGGCAACTGCGTCGCAGAATTAATGAACCACGGCAAATGGTTTGTTGTTGCCGATGAGTACCATCACTACGGATTAGGTAGGGACTGGGGTAACGCCATTCAGGCAATTTGTAAAAAAGCGGTCAAGTCAATTGCGCTATCAGCCACCCCGTTTAATCGTGTGGTGGATACAGTTTTTGGTGAACCTGATTTTGCCTGGACTTACGCTAATGCGCTGAAGGAAGGTGCCGTCAAACCTTTTGAGTTAAAAAGTGCCAAGTATGGATGCACGCTGGTTGATGACACTAATTCCCTTGTAGACCTTACTACTTGTGATTTGCGCGAGAGCGAGGATCCGGACAAATACATCAAGAAGAAGGCACTGCGATACAGCGACAAATATGTGCAACCCGTGCTGCGCCGAGCCGTTAACAGTCTGGTTGAAAAGCGCTCTGAAACAGGGAAACGATTACAGATGCTGGTACGGGCGCATGGATGTTACCACGCCATGAGTCTTGCCAAAACAATTTCGGACATAACGGACTACGAAGTTGATTGGGTTGGATCCGGGGAATACGGGCGCAAGGATTTTGAAAATTCAAAAATTTTGGCCAAATTTGTACCGGGGAAAAATACAAACGGGACAAGGAAAGAACCTGAGCTGGACATCCTTGTTCAAGTTGGCATGTGTGGTGAAGGATCTAACACCGTTAATGTCGTTGAAATAGTGGACCTGAGTCTTTCCACATACGCAGAACCAGCCAACACGGACAGGCAACTTTTTGGCAGGGGCTCAAGAGTAATCAGGGATGAAGATGGCAACCCGGTCACATTTAACGGCGAACCAATCACATGCACCGTCTGGGTTGCGAGTGACAATCCGATAGCAAAGCTGCATGGCACCACAAGGTTCCAGCACTGGATTGATAATAGACCCATCGATGATTTGGGAGGCGATGACGAAGGCGAAGGCGATGATACAGAAACAACATGTGGTGGAAACTGGACAATAAACATTTCCACAAATATCTGGCGAGTCAAAGAGTGCCAGTTGCTTGAGTGGCAAGAGGGGGACCATTTCCGCGAGTTCTCAAGGGAGATCGGTAAGGTGTATAGAAATTTTGACATTTCAAACCCAGAAGATTTTGAATTTGCAAAGAATGTTTTCCTCGAAACCATGAAAGTCAAGATGGAGGAGCGGACTAGGTACCAGGAACTGGAGTTAAACAAGTCGATTCTCAATGACAAGGTGAGGCGGCTTGCTGGCGGCATGATGAAAATAATGGTCACGGGCAAATCATCTGTGCCGAAATCGCTTTACGGCGACATCTGCAAGAACATCAACAGACAAATAGCAAAAACATTTGGTTTCTATCGAGACGGCATCACGTCCATTGAGCAGGTTTCAAAGGTTCTTAAATGGCTGGCATCTGTTGCTGACCAAATAAACAGCACGAAACAGTTACCAATTTGGGCCATTTGAGGTAACCTTCCATGGAAGTTGAAATCATGTGCGGCGAGGATTGGGAAAGATCCTCTGACATCTCCACCGTGCCAGTGGAACATTGGGAATGGTTCCTTGGTGCGCGCGTTGGCTCCAAGTCGATGGCGCAAGTGCGATGGAACGCAAAGAAGCTATTAACCAATCTGCGAATCCTGCGGGATAACAAAGGCTGGAAGCACCTTGGCCTTGATACTTGGGAGGATGCGCTTAATTGGTTTGACCTTACCCCGCAAAAGTGGGCATGGCTTGAGGCTGGTGAGCCTGTTCTTACTGATGCTGATTCCGCTTCACAAGGAATTGAAAAAGGCCGTTCCGAAATGGCCAGGCGACTCAAGGCGGAAAACCCGGAACTGGGACCAACCGCAATCGGGCGGATGGTTGGTTGTGACAAGACCACCGTAAGGGATGCGCTGGCTGTGGGGGAAATAGTTCCATTGGAAGAGGTTCCCCCACGGATCTCGCACCCAAGGGACCAAGCCGACTTCCGCAAACTCTCACCCGAGGGGCAGGAGAGGGTGAGGCAGAAGGAACCACTCAACCGGGTGGCGATTGCTGAAGGTGTGCGCCAACCGCCGGACCATCTCAAGCTGGCGAAGTCTCACTTCTTAAAGATGACCGCAGAGCAACGCACCGCCTTCGATGAATGGCGGTCTGGCTTATGAACATCCCCCAACTCCTAATCGATGACCCCGTCGCGAAGCGGCACGCGGCGGCGCTCATCGCCTTCGAGCGGAATCGTTCCGTCTCGTTCGACGAATACATGTCCGCTGTTTCCTTCTTCTTTCAGGTTGATATTCAACGAGGTGTAGAATGTCCGATGTACGACGTATTGCGGTTTACCTTGAGAGATTTGTACGACCAGGAACCGTTACCGAGCTGCGTGCGCTTGGTGGCAGGAGCATCCTGCACGGATTCTTCGATTCCAGCCACATCGACTTGATGGCGCAGTGCGCTGTTGATCTGCAATCCAGCTCCAAGGGTGTTTACTTTGTGCCGCAGCCGGTGGGTAAACCGGCGACGAATGTGGTGGTCCCCGCCAAGAGTGGCTCCGGCACCGCTGATACTGATGTGACCCATCGGCACTGGTTGCTGGTGGACATCGACCCGGTCAGGCCGGCGGATTGCTCCTCCACCCATGATGAATCCAATCATGCCTGGCAAGTGGCGATGGTGGTGTACCAGTTGCTCCACGACGCGGGGATCTGTCGTCCTGTCGTCGGGTTCAGCGGCAATGGATGGCACCTGAACTATCCCATTGATTTGCCGAATGATGATGACAGCCGGGTGGTGATCCAGACTTTGCTGCATGGACTCAATGTCCGCGCTGGCAATGAGAAGGCCAAGGTGGACACCAAGACGTTCAACGCCGCGCGCATCTGGAAACTCTACGGCACCATCAGCAGGAAGGGTGAACCCACCGAGGAGCGACCACACCGCCAAAGCTTTCTGGTCACCCGCAAACTCGATGGTATCGAGACGGCACCGAACGACACGATGGAACTGGAAGAACTGGCCATCAGCAACACCAATGCCATCCCTGAGCTTCTCAGCCTGTGGAAGGCCCAAGATGAGGCGAGGAGCAGGATCGAGCGGGAGAATTCATCCTCGGATGTCATACGCCGCGCCAAGGCGTATCTGTCCAAGGTTCCACCAGCAGTGTCTGGAAAAGATGGCCATGGTGCCACCTTCCATGTCGCCATGATCCTCGTGGAAGGCTTTGACCTCTCGATGGAAGACGCGCTAGAGGCATTCCGCGAATGGAACAGCCGATGCGTTCCACCGTGGAGTGAGAACGAACTGGTTCACAAGTTGAAGTCCGCCACCAGCAAAGCCACCAACCGTGGCCACCTGCTCAACCAGGACAAACAACAGCACTCCAGCCAGTCAACCCATGAGGATGCGGAAAGTTCCGGTTCCAACCCGGAAGCTCCCCAAGAGGAGGACGCCACCGCTGCTGACATCAAAGCCGCCAACATGTCCACCAAGTGGGCTTGGGAAGGCTGGATCCAACTCGGTGCCACCACCTGCCTTGCTGCTGAACCCGGCACAGGCAAGACCCGCTACGGCATGGACCTCGCCAAGAGGATATTCCATGGCACAACATGGCCAGATGGGACACCCATTCCTGATGAGATCAAAGGGAAAACCACCCTATGGATTC
>Ga0209358_10001083_pt1 | contig 22325 bp, 20 predicted proteins | sample LauGreFa1BDMLBSN_2_FD_187574 | JGI IMG/M metagenome (GOLD analysis project Ga0209358, IMG submission 187574) | Freshwater lake microbial communities from Lake Michigan, USA - Fa13.BD.MLB.SN (SPAdes) (version 2) | ecosystem: Environmental > Aquatic > Freshwater > Lake | place: Lake Michigan, USA...
ATCCAGCCTCTTCCTGCACCATCAACTGGATTGCTTCGCAAGCTCGCAATGACGCCACCCCACTCGCCACTCGCCACTTTCCACCCCCCAATTCCAACGTTGGACACCACTACCGCCCCGCTGCCGCCTGAGCTGGAACAGGTCCACTGGAAATACCCCCCGTTTTTCCACGGAACAGGCGCGGAGTGGAGATGTGTTGGAGAGGGTTTGGCCTGTGGGCAAAAGGCGGCAAAGCGGCGCTGGACATGTCGGGAGCGAGTGTTTATAAGCCCCCATGACCGCACGGTTCAGGCCCCGTCCGCGATCGCCCGAGTAGCTCAGTTGGTAGAGCAAGCGACTGAAAATCGCTGTGTCGGTGGTTCAATTCCGCCCTCGGGCACCACGCATTTCCCCCAGTGAAATCAAGGTGTTAGCCGTCTGGTGTCGCGTTTGGGGCGCGCGCTTTGGCGCGTGTGCGCGGCCCCTCTAGCCCCTGCCCTTCGTGCGCTGCGGGGCACGGGCCGGCCGCGCCCGCCCGCCCGTCCGATCCGGATCGAAGCACTATTTCGCGAAAATATTCCCGATGATTGAGCCCGGACAATGCGCCTCCTGCGACTAACACACGTCACATAGGTAGTGTCCCGCTCATTCGGGTTAACCGCATCAAATAGGCAAAGACCTAGCGACCAATCTCTTTTTCTGCACGCCGCTTATGCGTCGCCAAGGCCATGAGACGCCGATCACGCCAGGCTTGTCTGGCCTGCAATTGATCCGCCGGCAAGCGTTTGCGGCGATCCGCCTCGATGGGGTCAAGTGCGGGCCCGTTCCAGTCAACCCGCCACTGTGTCGACGGAAAGATGTTGGAATAGATCCGCTCATACCGTTCGGTGTAATCACGAATACCGCCCGGCGCATTCAAATCAATCGTTTCAAATGGCCCCATGAACGACCAGCGCAACGCGAGGCCCTCGCGGATCCCGATATCAATCTCTTCCGCTGTTGCGTATCCTTCAGCGACCAGACGAAAAGCTTCCTCAATCAACGCACCCTGCATCCGGTTCATCACAAACCCGTCAATCTCCTTCGTCATCACGATCGGAGCTTGCCCGATCGAGCGGAGAAGCGCCGTTGTCTGCGCTACAATTGCTGGCGATGTCCACGGCGCGGGCACGATCTCGGTCGCCGGAATGAGATAAGGCGGATTTATGGGATGCACGACGAGGCAACGTGAGCGCCCTTTTAATTTTTCCGTGATTGCAGATGGCAACAAAGCCGATGTGGAGCTCGCAAGAATCGTCTCCGGACTGGCAGCCTGATCGAGTCTTTCGAATAAATCCTGTTTCAGCGAAAGGTTTTCCGGAGCGTTTTCTTGAACATAAATTGCCCCTGCCAGAGCATCCTCCAGACCATCAACCGGGTGAATACGCGCCCTGATCACCTCGGGCGACGTGCCCATCAGAAGATCATTGGCATCAAGGTCAGCCAAAATATCGAGAATATAGTCAATCGCTCGCCTTGGAGCCTCTTTGTCTTGGTCCCATAAAACAACCTCATAACCGGCGCGGGCAAACGTAATCGCCCAAGCGCGTCCGATGAAGCCGGATCCAATGATTGCAATTTTTTCCATCTTGAAGAACACCCTCATCATGCCATCTACAAGGTCTGATTATCGGCACGAGTCCAGAAAGTAGCAAGAAGTTACACTGCATCCTGCTAATACGCTGAGTATCCTGCACTTAATCGCCCCGGAAAAAGTCAAAAGAGGGGTGAACCCAATCCTCCCGCGCCGATTTGACACCATTTTTCTCGAAAATCTTATCGTTCAGGTGTTGTTCATCGAGAAAAAAGTAGATGTGTCAAAATATACCTGATTGCGTTCATTTTATTGTCGTGATCGACCCGTAATCGACACGTACTTCATTTTTCTGTGCCGTATCAGGCAAGGAAAGTGGAGTAAGTAATCTTCGTTCGATTGCAAGAATAGTCAAAGCAAGGCCTTTATATCCGATGAAAACCACCGCTGCTCATGCACAGGCTCAAACCATCAATAGCCAGAATTTTGCGGCAGGAAACGCATTCGGCAACAGCCAGGTGCATTCGGGTGGCGGCCAAAAATTGCTTCGCATCGTCGCAACGCCCTATCTTCAGGTCTTGCTCTCACTCCTGATCTCAATTTTCCTTGTTGGCCTCGCCAGCTTTTTCTTCGCAGATTCAGCCCTGTCGAGTGAAGACGCGACGATCAATCTGATGTTTGCGTCCTTTCTGACTATTCTCTCCGCCTTGACGCTTGCAGCTTTTACCCACAGCCCGCTTCCTTATGGCTTGTTCTATACGTTCATTGTCAATTCGGCCTTTTTTCTCATCGGATTGATGACGTTGATCGCCTTTCACGGGCATGTCGGCCATGTCGATGTCGTCGCCTATTACGTCCTCTCCACCATGATCCTCGGATTCACGGTCTGGCTGAGTGAGCGGAACACAAAATATACCTTTCATCAGATTTTGAATTCGAAACTGTATTCGTTCAAACGGTCGGACAAAGTCTCCGTGATCGGCCTCGACAACCCGAATAACATCCCCGCCGAAAAAATTGACGGCATCATCGTCGATTTTTCACAAGACATCACACCGGAATGGGAGCGGTATCTCGCACAGAGCAGTCTGAACGGCATCAAAATCTATAATCTCGTCGAACTGATCGAGGCCATTGATGGCCGCCTTCCTTTCGAACAGGCGGGTCAGATCGCCGTAAATTGGCGCGACGGCTTTGCTTTCTATGTTCCCTTGAAACGAATTCTTGATCTGGCTTTCGCGCTTGTCATCCTGCCGGTGTTTCTGGTTGTGATCGCCATCGCCGCAATCCTCGTGCGATTGGACAGCCCCGGCTCGGCCTTCTTTGTCCAGCAACGTGTTGGCTATAAAGGCCGCAAATTCAACATCTACAAACTTCGGACGATGAAATCACGCGGCATTTTCACTGAGAACGCCGATTTCACCCATGAAAATGATCCCCGCATCACCCGCATCGGCAAGATCCTCCGCAAGACCCGCATTGATGAATTCCCGCAAATCATCAACATCATCAAAGGCGAAATGAGCTGGATCGGTCCGCGCCCGGAATCAGCTCCCTTGGCAGAATGGTACGAGCGCGAAATCCCCTTCTACGCCTATCGCCATCTGGTCCGTCCCGGGATCAGCGGTTGGGCCGCCGTCCATCAGGGCAATGTGGCCGAGATCGACGCTGCCAAGATCAAGCTGATGTATGACCTCTATTACATCAAGAACTTCTCGTTCGCGCTCGATTTCATGATCGTTCTGAGAACCTTTTTCGTCATGCTGACAGGCTTCGGCTCCCGTTAAAATTGACGTAACGTAATTTAAACGCTCTCCCCGTAGTGTCCCGTCCGGTGACGGGAGGGGTTGATGTCTGTATTTTCGCGAAGCACCTATTTTAAAGTATTTAGCCAACCGGTTCGCGTTGTTTCTTCAAATCGTCTTCTCGCGATTTAGTTGGAGCGCACCCGTTGATCAACGAAACACTCGAGCTCGAGCGTCAGGGCAAGCCTTCCGAGGCGATCGAATATCTGTCCCGTTCGATTGATGCCGCACGGAACACCTCGGCACCCCTGCCGCGTGGTGCCTATCCGCTTTTGTCGAGATTGCTCCTCAGAATTGGTCATTTCGCGGATGCCGAAAAATCAATTCGTGTCGGCTTGCAGCAGAACTCCAAGGATTTCGATCTTCTGAACATGCTCGGCATCGCGCTTCGCCGCCTCGGCCGCGCAGACGAAGCCCTGAAAGCGCTGGACCAGGCCCAACGCCTCAACCCGAAACATCTGGCGCCGCTCGTCAACAAGGGAAACATCTATCTGGACCTGCGCCAAAGCGACAAGTCCATTGCAACATTCTCGCAATTGATCCGTCTGAACCCCAAAAACGCCGAATTCCATCGCCTATTAGGCGTCTCCTACATCCTCGCTGGCGACCTTGCCCGCGCACTCCCGAAACTTGACGCGGCCTGCCGTCTGGCACCGAACGATGTCGCGAACTGGATTGACCGCGCAAAAGCCGACACCGATTACGAGCGGCACGCGGAGGCCCTTGCCATTGTGGATCGCGGTCTCCAACACCTGCCCGACAATCAGAGATTGTTCGAAGCCCGCATCATGATCCTGCGCCGCAGCGGTCGTTTCCCCGAGGCGGAAGCCCATCTCCTGAAGCGCATTGAAACAGACCCGAACGATTCATGGGCGCATTTCCAGCTGGCGGAGACAGTCGGCCGCTTTGATCGCCCGCGCGGCAATATCCACTATCAGAAAGCCGTCGAACTGAGCCCCTCGAACCAGAATTACTGGATCAACCTTGCCAATAGTCTCGACCGGACCCGTCAGGGCGATGAAGCAGCCCATATTCAGGCGGCCTATGAAGCTGTCTTGAAGGCCATGTCGCTTGGCCCCTTGCCATCCCGGCAACTGCGCATGGCCCGGAATATCCTCGTCCGCATCGGGCGTTTCGATCTCGTGTCCCAACTCGGCACGTTCCGCGTTCTCGGTCGCGGCTGGGCGAATGAGAGCCTGCATGATGCGCTCCATTATCATCTCGCCCGCGTCGAAACACCCGAGGATCGCTACGAAATCCTCGAGCAACACCGCATCTGGGGCCGGATCGAAGAGGCAAAGGCCAAACTCAATCCGGTCACAGCCCCTGCAATCCATGAAAAACGCGAGAAAATCCGCCTCGGCTTCATGTCATCGGATCTCCGCAACCACCCCGTATCCTATTTCGCGATGCCACTCTTCGACGATGTCGACCGCTCGAAATTCGAACTCTATTGCTATTCCTATAGCCGCAACCAGCCCGACCAAGTCCAACAATATCTGGCAACCCGCGTCGATGCCTTTCGCTGGAATAAAGCCATCGGAGATCGCGACGCCGCGCAACTGATAGCGAACGACAATCTCGATATGCTCTTCGAACTCGGCAGCTCCACGGACATGAACAAGCTGGAGGTCATGGCCTATAAGGCCGCTCCCGTTCAGGCGAGCTGGCTCGGCTATCCGCATTCGGCAGGGCTTGAAACCATCGACTACATTCTCGTCGACCCCTATATCAACCCGGACGACCCCAAACTTCTCGTCGAGAAACCGTTCTTGATGCCCGATAGCTGGGTCGCCATGGGCCGCCTCGGCTTCAACGAAGCGGAAATCATCGCACCCGGCACGCCCGAAGAGCGCAACGGCTTCATCACCTTCGGCACCGCCAACAACCCCTATAAATACGGGCCCTCCGTTCTCAAAGCATGGGCGCAAACCGTCAAATCGGTCGATGGTTCCAAATTCCGCTTCGTGCGTCCCGAAAGCGGCGTTCCCGCCTTCCGCGACGCCATGACAAAGGCCTTCGCGGCGGAAGGCGTCAGCGCCGACCGTCTCATCTTCACCGCCGTCCGGGGCACCCATATGCGGTGGTATAATGAAATGGATATTTCCCTCGACACCTTCCCGCAAACGGGCGGCACGACAACCTGCGAGTCCCTCTTCATGGGCGTTCCGGTCATCACCCTCGTAGGCCCCGCCTTTTTCGAGCGTCTCAGCTACTCGAACCTGTCAAACGCAGGCCTTCCCGATCTATGTGCGTTCTCGTTGGACGAATACCGCCAAAAGGCGATTGCTCTTGCGGCAGATGCCCCGAGACGCCGCGCCCTGCGCCACTCCCTGCGACAGGACATCAAGCAGAAGCCGCTCGGACAGCCAAAGAAATTCGCTGAAGATTTTTACGCGCTGGTGAAACAGATCGTCACCGAACGCAAATAAACGGGCGCCCTGTCAGGCTTTACCGTGCGGCATGGCGTTGCGCACCCGCTTTATGCATTTGCCAATTATCGAGATAAGTCCGCGCCAGCACCGGATCACGCAGCAGCAGCAGATTTTCGGCATTCCGCTTGCGCGCCGCTTCCGTGAAATTATACGAACCCGTCAAAACACGCTCGCCATCGATAATGATCACCTTGTTATGCGCGATCGCACAGCACGTATCGATCCAGAGCGGAACACCCTGATCAACGAAAAACCCGAACATTCCGCCCCGCGCCTTGGGCTGGCCCCGGTCGAGAATCACCTCCACCGACACGCCACGATTTTTTGCCACCACAAGTGCCTCGGCGATATCCCGCGACGTAAAACTATAGGCTTGCACATGGATTGAACGCTTTGCCCGCGAAATCTCGCTCAAAATCAGATCGGCACAATTCCCTGCGGGCGAGAAACAGACATCCCAGATTTTGGCAACTTGCTCGGCCCGGACGGACCCGTTCGCGCCAAACGCCAGAAGCGCAAAAACGACAACAAAAAGTGTCATAGACGCGCGCGACAACCGCCGCCGTCCCGGCATCGAGTCAATTAAAGTCGGAACAGGATCCAAAGTGATCAATCCAAACCTCGCATACACCCGCTAAGCAACGGGCTTCACTCAACGTCATACACGTAAAAATAGCAAAAATCAAAATTACAACCCAACGCAAACCGCCCCAAACGACAAAACGCTGGGGACACGCACCCCATCGGCCGATTCGGTTAACTGTTCATTAACGAGGGGGTAGCGACGACAAATCCCGTCACCGTGTGCGACGTCAGAAATCCGCCGGTCGCTCGGCGCCAAACTCGCCTTCATCCGCCTCGTCATCGGGCGCGGCGGGAACGGCATACACACCTGTCAGCCAGCGGGACAGGTCCACATCGGCGCAGCGTTGCGAGCAAAATGGCCGGAACTTCTCCTCCGTCGCCCTTCGGCAAATCGGACATTTGAGTGCCGGGATTTTCTCGCCCGCTTTCGGCTTGTTATCATTCGCAGCCATGAGCGCCGGTCATCCTTCTGAAATCATTGCGTCCGAAGCTCGAACACCGGTAAATCCATGTCCGCCAAGCAATTGCGCGGTTTCATAAAGCGGCAACCCGACAACGCTCGAATACGATCCCACCAACGAGATCACAAACGCCGCCGCCAACCCCTGAATCGCATAACCGCCAGCCTTGCCGTGCCACTCGCCCGACTGGATATAAAAGTCGATCTCCTGCACGGAGAGACGCTTGATCTTCAACCGCGTTTCCACAAGACGCTCGGAGCGTTTACCGGCCTCGCTCATCAGACAAATAGCCGTATAGACGCGATGACCCCGCCCCGATAATAGCTCGAGACACCGTCGCGCCTCCGCCTCGCTCTCCGCCTTGGGCAAAATGCGCGCACCACAGGCGACAACCGTATCCGCCGCAAGGATCAGACAAGGCCCCGCCGTCACATCGGGTGCAAGCATCTCGAGACAACGCCGCGCTTTCTCGCGCGCCAACCTCTTGGCAAGCGCAATCGGGCGTTCACCCCGCAAGGGTGTCTCGTCAACATCGGCAGGAAGACATTTGTCGGGTTCAACGCCGATCTGCCGCAGCAGATCAAGCCGTCTGGGTGATGCCGATGCGAGGATCAGCATTTTTTGCGCTTCAATACCTGCACGAGACAAGGTGATCTCCCCTCATGCCGATCGATGTGCGGCAAACAAACTTACTTGAACCGATAGGTGATACGTCCCTTGGTCAGGTCATAAGGCGTCATTTCAACCAGCACCTTGTCCCCTGCCAAGACGCGAATACGATTCTTGCGCATCTTGCCAGCCGTATGGGCAATAATCTCGTGATCATTTTCCAGCATCACGCGAAACATTGCATTCGGCAGGAGTTCGGTCACCGTGCCAGGAAATTCAAGAACTTCTTCTTTCGCCATTCGAAACCTTTGTTTGTCAGAAACGCACCACAGTCAAAAAGCATGAGCGCGAACAGTAATGGAAAGCGACTGATTTGTGAACCACAACAAATCCGGTCATACGGGACATTCTCGTGAAATACGAAGCCCGTCAGGAGGGGAGCAGAACTCAGGGCAATTTGCGGTCCCTTTGCGCCAAAATCCGGTACTGCCTGAACCCGAGCGGGATGAGAATGAGATAAAAGACGGTCAAAACCGTCAAAACTTCAAATGTATACGTCACCAGAAGCGCCACGAAGGCCACAACGGTTACGAAGAGCGGCATCACCCATGTGCGTGGAACACGGCTCCCCAGCGTTTTCCCCGCATAGGTCGGGATCCGGCTCACCATCATGAAAGCGACAAACAGCATGAACGCCGCCTCGAGCACCACAAAGCCATCCGGCGGATCAAACCCGAGCACCCGCGCATACATCGGCAACAACACAACCAGCGCTCCCGCCGGCGCGGGAATGCCCACAAAAAAGTTCTTTTGCCAGTCCGGCCGTTCCGGATCATCAATCATTACATTGAACCGTGCCAGTCGCAGCGCCGAGGCACACGCAAATAGCAAAACAATGATCCACCCGAACGATTTCAGATCATGAAGCGAGGCATTATACAAAATAATCGCCGGCGCGACGCCAAAGCTGACAAAATCCGACAGACTGTCCAATTCCGCACCAAAGCGGGACGTTCCCTTGAGCAGGCGCGCAATCCGGCCATCGAGCCCGTCGAGCACCGCGGCAATCACAATCGCGACCAACGCCGACTCGATATGCCCCTCGATCGACAGACGGATCCCCGTCAGGCCCGCGGCAAGCGAAAGCAGCGTGATCAAATTCGGCAAAAGAACCCGCAACGGCACCGCCCGAAAACGCTTGGTCTCCGGTTCTTTGTCAGGCTCGAAAGGCGGGAACAGATCAGTCATTGCAACCTATAATAAGCAATTCGGGCGAACGTCACAAGCGAAGCCAGCTGTCAGATCGTATTGAACGAGGTTTTTGGGGCATCGCCGCCAATTCGGGCAATCACCGTCTCGCCCGCAATCGCCGTTTGCCCGACACCCACCAAAGGATGCACGCCCTCGGGCAGATACACATCAACCCGCGAGCCGAACCGGATCAGTCCAAAGCGCTCGCCAACATTGAGCGTATCGCCCTCGTCAACAAAACTCACAATCCGGCGCGCGATCAATCCGGCAATCTGCACGACACCAAACCGGTGCGCGCCTGTATCAATAATCAGCGCATTCCGCTCATTATCCTCGCTGGCTTTGTCCAGATCGGCATTCAGAAACAGCCCGGGCCGGTAGGCGATCCGGTCAATCGTTCCCGAAACCGGAACGCGGTTCACATGGCAATTGAACACATTCATGAACACCGAAATACGAACCATCGGCTCGTCCGACAAATCCAGCTCCGGCGGCGGCACAGCGCGCGTGATCATTGACACCAGACCATCCGCAGGCGAGATCACAAGTCCCTCGCCCACCGGCACCGTGCGTTGGGGGTCGCGGAAGAAATAGATGCACCATGCCGTCAGGATAAACCCGATCCAGCCGAGCGGAGACCAAATCCACGCCAGAATATTGGCAATCACCGCAAAAATAGCGATAAACGGCCAACCCTCTTTGTGGATGGGAACAATCTGCTTCTTGATCGAGGCAATGAGCGACATCTGTATTCCGTCAAAATCAGTTTCTAGGAGCGTCAGCTTACCGTAGCGCTTGGCAAGAGACTTGCCAACTCGCCAGCGACTTCCAGTTTCTCTTTCGCCTCGGCAACTTCACGCTGCCTCTGCCACAAGGCGGCATAAACACCATCCTTTGCGAGCAAATTCTCGTGATGGCCGCGCTCCACAATCACGCCGTGATCCAGCACCAAAATTTCATCCGCATTGATGACGGTCGAAAGACGGTGCGCAATCACAAGCGTCGTCCGGCCGCGGGATATGCGCTCCAGCGCCTCCTGAATGTCCCGTTCTGTGAAACTGTCCAGCGCGGACGTCGCCTCGTCGAGGATCAGAATGGGCGGCGCCTTCAGGATCGTGCGGGCAATCGCGACACGCTGCTTCTCGCCGCCCGACAATTTCAATCCCCGTTCGCCGACACTCGTCTGATATCCGTCCGACAGCGATTTGATGAACCCGTCAATCTGCGCAAACTTCGCCGCATCCTCGATTTCATCTTGGGAGGCTTCCCACCGGCCATAGCGGATATTGTACCCGATCGTGTCATTGAACAGCACCGTATCCTGCGGCACCATGCCGATGGCGGCACGAAGCGACGTCTGCGTCACCTCGCGAATATCCTGCCCGTCGATCAGAATCTTCCCCGATTGCGGCTCGTAGAACCGGAACATCAGCCGTGAAATCGTCGATTTGCCCGCCCCCGAAGGCCCGACAATCGCGACCGTTTTTCCCGCCGGCACCGTAAAACTCACGCCATCAAGGATCACACGATCTGCCGTATACGCAAAACGGACATTCTCGAACGACACCTCGCCCTTATCAATTTTCAAAGGCTGCGCCGTCGCGCGATCCGCAATCTCGGGGGCCTCTTCCAGAACGTCGAACATCTGCTCGATGTCGACAATCGCCTGCTTCACCTCGCGATACACCATGCCCATGAAATTGAGCGGCTGATACAGCTGGATCAGCATCGCATTCACGAGCACAAAATCACCCACCGTATGGCGTCCGTCCTGAATACCGCCAACCACCATCACCATGCAGACCGTGAGACCAAGCGTGAAGATCACCGCCTGCCCCGCATTCAACACGGCAAGCGAGAGATACGCCTTAACGCTCGAGCGCTCAAAACGCTCCATCGCCTTGTCATACCGCGCGGCTTCGCGTTTCTCGGCACCAAAATACTTCACCGTCTCGAAATTCAACAGACTGTCGACCGCCTTGCCGCTCGCATCCGTATCGCTGTCATTCATCATCTTGCGGATGCCGATCCGCCATTCGGTCGCTTTCGTCGTGAACACCATATAAACGATGATCATAACCGTGGTCGCCACCGCATAGCGCCAATCGAATTCGTAGAGCAGCACCGCGAGGATCATCACAAATTCGATGATAGTCGGAATCGCCGTCAGCATCGTCATCCGGACGATGGACTCGATCCCGTTCCGTCCCCGCTCGAGAACGCGCGTCAACCCGCCCGTCTTCCGGTCGAGATGGAACCGGAGCGAAAGCCGGTGCATATGGTCAAACGTTTCCAGCGCCAACCGCCGCACGGCATGCATGGCGACCGCTGCAAAAAGCGCGTCACGCACCTGCGTCAGCAACGCCATCACAATGCGCGTCGCGCCATACATCAAGGTCAGCAGCACCGGCGCACTGATCAGCCAGAATGTGATCGATCCCGCCAGAACATCCGGTGCCAGCGCATCGGTCGCCCATTTGAACGTGTAGGGAACCGCAATCGTCACCAGCTTGGCAACAAACAGAAGAACCGTCGCCCAAATGATACGGAGCCGCAAATCCGCCCGGTCGCTCGGCCAGAGATAGGGCCACAACGAGGCGACTGTTTCGAAAATCGTGCCCTTGCCGAAGCCTGAGGCCATCTTGCCAAAGCCTGATTGCGGGCGGGATGAGGGAACAGCGCCCTTCATGAATGGCCTTTCGAAAGTTCTCGGTTCGTCATCCGTGCGAACGCGCGGAAACATGATGGGTTGCAATTCGTGGGGGGCAATTGCTCCACGATGCACGCTCCTCTTGAAGGGAGGCCTCTCTTACTGCGACTTCGGCAATACAAAAACCTGCCCGGGATAAATCAGATCAGGGTTCCGGATTTGCTCCTTGTTCGCCTGATGAATAGCCAGATAGCGGAAGCCGGAGCCATAAGTCTTCTTGCTGATCCGCCAGAGGCTGTCGCCCCGCACAACTGTCGCCGTTTCAATCGCATCAACCACAACCGCCGATGCGTCCTTTACCGTTGCCGCGGGTTCAGGCGTTGCCGCACTTTGCGTCTCGGTTGCAGCTGGTACCTCCGCGACCTTCGGCGTAAAGTCGAACTTCACTTCGGCACGCGACAAAACTTTGCCGGTCGCCGCTTCGACATCGTCCACGCGGACATTATACGTTCCCGGCGTAATCCCCTTCGTGACTTTTAGCGACCACTTCCCCTCGGCGCCGACCTGTGCGGTATCGAGATAGGTCTCGTTCAGATAAAGCCGCACGCTCGCATCTTTGGCCGCCGTGCCTGAGGCATAAAGCGTCCCCGTATCTTCCGCCTCGACAACGGTAATCGCCACGCCGGCCCGCGCGCCAGTCTCCGCCTGCGCCTGCACCTGAACTTGCACCGTCGCGCCAGACGACGGCAATTTGTTTACCGCGAGATCCCCCGCAGCCGTCAAATCCGGCGGAATTGGAACAAGAATTTCTGTCGCCTTGCCCGGCTCGGACAGCGCCACAACAACATTGCCCTTCGAGGTATCGGGAACATCCACCGTCACGTCTTGGACGGAGGCCACAATTTTTCCGTCAGCCAGTTTCATCGACAGCGAGAGACTATGCGCTCCCGGCTTCAAGGCGGGCGGGATGACAACAAACTGCCCAGTCTCTTTCAGATCAGCCGTCTCGGATGGCTTCCCGTTGATCATCAGTGTCACGGTGCTATCCGGCTCGCCGCGCCCGGCGACGACAACCTCACCCGTCGGCTCGACGCGAACCGTATCAAAACTCGGCGGCGTAATCGTCTTTTCCTGAGGCGCAGGCGCGGGCGCCTCAACCGCCTTTAGCGCTTCCGGTGCAGCTTCCGCTACTTTGGGTGCTTCGGGCGCAGGAGCTTGTTGCACAGGCTCGGCTGCAGGTTGTGCCTCGTCCTTCTTGACTTCAGCCTGCTGCGGTGGCGTGCTTGGATCGACTTTCGGCCCCAAACCGGGAAGCCCGTTCGCATACCAAATCAAACCAACAACAAGAAGCGCAAGAACCCCTGCGAGAAAACGATTGCTCATACTAATCTATCCAACCTCTGAATCACCCTTATACAGCATTTTCTATTAATAGTTTACGCATGCAAGTGCCACATCCAAATATATGCGATAAAAGTGACCAACTCTCCCGCTGGAACCCCAGAAATGTCAAAAATCCAATCCATCTGCGTCTATTGCGGCTCCGGCGACGGCTCGGATCCTGTTTTCACCAATGTCGCCCGCGAATTCGGCATCCACATGGCTGAAGCCGGCATCCGCCTCGTCTATGGTGGCGGCAATGTCGGCCTGATGGGCACCGTCGCCCGCGCGGTCCTCGATCATGGCGGCAAAGTCACAGGCATTATCCCTGAATTTCTCAAACAGCGCGAAGTCATGCTCGACGGCGCGGATGACATGATTGTCGTCCCCGACATGCACACCCGCAAACAACTCATGTTCGAACGCTCCGATGCCTTCGTTGCCTTGCCCGGCGGGGTCGGCACGCTGGAGGAGCTCGTCGAGCAACTCACCTGGGCCCAACTCGGCCGCCACACCAAACCCATTCTCATGGCCGACATTAACGGCTTCTGGAAACCCCTGCTCGTCCTCTTCGCCCATATGCGCCAATTCAACTTCATCCGCGACGGCTTCGAAGTGAATTATCTCGTCGCCGAGCGAAGCATGGATATTATTCCGATGTTGGAGGCAAAACTGGCCCTCGCCGACACTCAAAACACCGGCGCGCATCTCATCGAAAAACTCTGAGCCCTCAAAGCGCTTCCTTCAGAAACCGCTCGGCAGCGGCATCGAGAGTCTCCGCGCCCCACTCGTTCATGCTTCGACCGGAGAGCTTCGCCGCAAGCGCTGCGCGAGCGTGGACAGCGGGTGGCACCCGCAACATCAGATTGCCGGAATAAGGCTTGTCCGGCACCTTGCTCGCCTTCGCGCACGCATCAAGATAATCATCCACCGCCTCGTGGAAAGCACTCTTCAACCCCGCCACACTATCGGCATGAAAGCCGATCACATCATCAATATTCGCAATATGCCCCACAAAAAGCTCATCCTCGGCATCAAACTCGACCCGCGCCAGATACCCTTTGAAACTCATGATGCTCATGGCTTTACTCCTAACTTCGTCAGATAGTCTCTCGCGTCACGCACCTGATATCGCTTCGCTTCCTTCGCGGGATGCGGGCGGTGAAAAATCGCAATCAAGCCATCCCTCTCAAACCGAACTCGCGATCCCGCCCCCTCGATCACACGGCATCCCGACGCAACCAGAAGGGCCTCGATATCGTTCCATTCAAGGGAGGCAGGCGTCGGAGACGAAAAAACAGCAGCGAGAGTTTTGCGATGGCGCGCATTCATACCGCATCTCACCACAAACAAAGCTCACTTGCAATCAAAATATGCTTGCAAAATCCCTCAAGCCACCGCCCCGCTTTTTACCAACCGGTACGTGATCGAGTCGATCAATGCCTGAAACGACGCATCGATAATATTGGCCGAGACCCCCACCGTGGTCCAGCGCTCGCCTTTGCCGTCTGCGGTTTCGATGAGCACGCGGGTGACGGCGTCAGAGCCGCCCTGAAAAATCCGCACCTTGTAATCCACCAGCTCCATATCCTTGATATAACGCTGATATTTTCCCAGATCCTTCCGCAAGGCCACATCCAGCGCGTTCACCGGCCCATTGCCTTCCGCCGCTGAAATCAGGGTCGCGCCATCCACCTCGACCTTCACAAACGCTTCCGCAACCGTTTCCGCCTGCCCGTTTTCGGCAAACCGCCGCTCGACATTCACGCTGAAACGCTGCACACGGAAAAATTCCGGCACCTCGCCCAGAATGCGCTTCGCCAGCAGATAAAACGACGCATCCGCCCCCTCATAGGAATACCCCAGCGCCTCGCGCTCCTTCACCTCGTCAAGCACCCGCGAGACACGAGGATCATCGCGTCGCACCACAATCCCGAGCCGCTCGAGTTCGGCGAGAATATTGGAGCGCCCCGCTTGGTCCGACACCAGCACCATCCGGCGATTGCCGACGCTCTCGGGTGCTATATGCTCATATGTCTTCGGATCTTTCGCCACCGCCGACGCATGAATTCCCGCCTTCGTCGCAAACGCCGACGCACCGACATAGGGCGCGTGCCGGTTCGGCGCTCGATTGAGAATTTCATCCAGCGCACGCGAAACCTGCGTCAGGCCCGCAAGCCCCTCCTCCGACACATTGATCGCAACCAGCGCTGCGAAATCCGGCTTCAGTTTCAACGTCGGAATGATCGTCGCGAGGTTGGCATTGCCGCACCGCTCGCCCAGTCCGTTCAGCGTTCCCTGCACCTGCCGCACGCCCGCGCGCACCGCCGCGAGCGAATTCGCCACCGCCTGCCCCGTATCATCATGCGCGTGAATGCCGAGATGCGAACCCGGAATATGCAACGCAACCTCCCGCACAATCCGCTCGATCTCGTGCGGCAGCGTGCCGCCATTCGTGTCACACAGCACCACCCATCGCGCACCCGCCTGATACGCCGTGACAGCAACCGAGAGCGCATATTCCGGATTGGCCTTGTACCCGTCGAAGAAATGCTCGCAATCGAGCATCACCTCGCGTCCGCGCCCATGCACCGTCGCGATACTGTCCGAAACCGAGTCGAGATTTTCCTCCAGCGTGCACCCCAGCGCCACATGCACCTGATAATCCCACGCCTTGCCGACAAAACAAATCGCATCGCATTTCGCATCAAGCAGCGCGGCAATGCCCGGATCATTCGAGGCCGAACGCCCCACCTTTTTCGTCATGCCGAACGCCGTAAACCGCGCCGCCTTGGTCTGCTTCTTCGCAAAAAATGCCGTATCGAGCGGGTTCGCACCCGGGTATCCACCCTCGATATAATCAATCCCCAACCGGTCGAGCAGACCGGCAATCTGCACCTTGTCCTCGAGCGAAAAATCAACACCCGTCGTCTGCGCCCCGTCGCGCAGCGTGGTATCAAACAGAAAGAGGCGATCGGGCTTTGACATCATCAAACCTATTGGTGAACCGATGGAGAAGAAGCAACAAGTGTTTTGGTCATCGTCGTATTGCCGAGCCATTCATCGCCGAGAATGACGGTGTTCCGCCGCTCGGCCACAAATCCCCGCCCTTCGAAAAACGGCCGCGCCGTATCGCTCGCATCCGCCGTGAGCCTTTTGGCCCCGCGCGCGCCTGCGAGTTTCTCGACTGCCCCCACAAGCAACGTTGCAATCCCCTGCCGCGCCACGCCGGTCGCCACATAGAGCATGTCAATCTCTTCCGTGCCCTTCAGCGATACAAACCCCGCCGGCAATCCGCCAATCGTCGCCACCAGCGTCAACATCCCCTGAAGCCGCGCCCCGAACCCCTGCTCGTCCTCGGCAACCGAAATCCACGCCTCGATCTGCCCCGGCGAATAATCTTCCGCTGCAAGTTCCTCGATGCTGTTGCGAAAAATCTTCACAAGCATCGCCACATCCGCCGGCAACATCGGCCGCAAAGCAGGAGCCACCCCCGTCACCGCTTCACCTCCCACTCGGTCGTAAGATTCCCATCCGCATCCTTGCCATCTTTCAACTGGACACCCATCGCCACGAGTTCATCGCGGATACGGTCGGATTCAGCAAAGTTTTTGGCCTTCCGGGCTTCGATGCGGGCTTTGATCAGTTCATCAACATGCGCCAGCCAAGCCGGATCGACATCACCCTTGATCTCCGTTTTCTCGGCCTTCGAAAACCATGCTCTGGTATTCAACCCGAGAAAATCCGCGCAATACACCAATTGCTGTGCGTCCTGCGCGTTGATCCGGGCCTTCCGCGCGAGATCGGACAACACGGCGAATGCAGCAGCCGTATTCAGATCATCCTTCAGCGCATCGAGCAACGCAGTGTCAACAGGTCCGGACGTCAACGAAACCTTGTGGCGTCCCGCCAATTCAGCCCAGCTTTCAAGCGTCTTCTCCGCCTCCTCCAGCGCCTTCACCGTAAAATCAATCGGCTGCCGGTAATGCGTCTTCAGCATCGCAAGGCGCAGCACCTCGCCCGACCATGCACGCCCGCCAAATTTATCCGTCGCCAACAACTCATGAATCGTCACGAAATTCCCCAGACTCTTGGACATTTTCTGTCCCTCGACCTGCAGAAACCCGTTATGCATCCATACATTCGCCATCACATCCGTGCCGAAGGCGCAGCAGCTTTGCGCAATCTCGTTCTCGTGATGCGGAAACACCAGATCAATCCCGCCGCCATGAATATCGAATGTCTCGCCGAGATAACGATGGCTCATCGCCGAGCATTCAATATGCCAGCCCGGGCGGCCATAAATCGAAACCGATTGTCCCGCCTCGCTGAACGCCGCCGACCATCCCGGCTCCGTAGCGGCGGATTCCTTCCACAACACGAAATCCGCCGGGTTGCGCTTATGCGCTTCCACAGCCACCCGTGCCCCCTCGATCTGCTCGTCGAGCTTGCGGTTCGACAATGCGCCATAGGCCGGCATCGACCCGACCGCAAACAACACCTCGCGCCCCTGCGCGCCTTCGGCAATATAGGCATGATCCGTGTTCAAGAGACGCTGGATAATCTCCACCATCTCCTTGATATTGTCGGTCGCCCGCGGCTGTTCGTTTGGCTCATCGCACCCCAGCGCCTTCACATCCGCATAAAACTGCTGCGCCGTGCTTTCCGTCACCTTGCGGATCGCCTCATTCAGCGGCAGCTCGGGATAATCCCGCGCCGCGCGATCATTGATCTTGTCATCCACATCCGTAATATTCCGCACATATTTGACATGATCCTCACCATAGACATGGCGCAGCAACCGGAACAGCACATCAAACACAATCACCGGTCGCGCATTGCCGATATGGGCAAAATCATACACGGTCGGCCCGCACACATACATCCGCACATTCGCCGGATCGATCGGCGTGAAGGGCTCTTTCTTGCGGGTCAGCGTATTGTAAAGCGTGATCGACATGGGTTTTCCTGCCTTGGCTGGCTCTCGGAAACCTTTGCTCTAGGGGTAGAGAAAAACGGCTCCGGCCAGCAAGAACGCTAGCGGATAATAATCCGGATGAGAATAATCGGACAGTGCGCGGTTTTCATCCCCCCACAATGCTCCCCAAAGCTCAAACCGTCAAGACGGGGCCTATGCGATTCCCGAAATGCACGTATAAGATTTAAACACAAAAAATATACGCATTGATTGAAATTTTAACCATTCGGTGACGAACCGCGTGAGAAGAAAACCCGATACACTCATTATTCGGGTTTTCCATGCCACACCATCGCCTTCTCGCCGCGCTGTCACTCGCCCTCCTGCTCCTCGCCGCGCAAAATGCCGGGGCCGCCCCCGCGACAAAAGACTTTATTCTGCCTGCCGATGACGGCTACGGGATGGATGACTGCCTCGCCGAAGCCGGCACCTGCGGCCAGCTGATTGCGGACGCCTGGTGCAAAGCCAATGGCCTCGCGAAATCAATCGCTTATGGCCCGATTGACCCCGCCGATATGACCGCCTCGATCAGCACAGCCAAGATTTCCCGCACGACCCCCGCGGCCTATAGCGTCACCTGCGAAGCTCCTCAACCCTGAGGATTACGCGCCGCACACCTTGACCTCGCTTCACCGGAGTGAAAAGAACATTCCGTCTCACCATTTTTCTGACGCGATTATCTGCGATACGGCAGCGAATTGGACGACGCGGAGCCACAATGTCTGCTGCCAGCCGGATAACCCTGTTTCTGATCGCTTTCGGCGTGTTCAGCGCCGATGCAGCCTATGCGCAGCAATCCGCTTATTGTGACAGGCTCCGGACAGAACTCTCCGCCGTCGAATATTCGCTGGCCAACAGCGCCAATACCGACAGCGCCGCCACCCTCAAAAAGACCCAGCGCGATCTCGACCGCACCGTCACCTATTATCGGTCGATCGGATGTCAGGACGCTCGGATCCCCCTTTTCTCCGCGCCAAAGCCTGAGCAATGCGCATCGCTCGAAGCGCAGATAGGGCGGCTTGAAGCCAACCTCAATTCACTGCAGCAAGAAGCGTCCCGCTCGATTGACGGCGGCCTGCAGCAGCGCCGCAACGATCTCAAAGCCGGCCTCGAGCAGAATTGCAATCCGAACGGTACAGCAAAAGCTGAACCGAAGGGGTTGTTGGAAACACTCTTTGGCGCCCCCGCCTCGACACTCGATGCGTCCGAAATGCCCGAGGGCGAGGCTGGCGCATCGGGCGAAGCCTTTGCAGGCGGGTATCGCACCATTTGCGTCCGAACCTGTGACGGCTTCTTCTTCCCGATCAGGCAAAATGGCGCATCGACATCAACGGAAATAGATGCCGAACTATGTCGTGCCTCTTGCCCCAATGCCGAGGTCCAACTCTTCCTTCAACCCCTCGAAAAAGAGGTTGATACGGCGATGTCGGTCGATGGCACGCTTGCCTACACCGCTTTGCCGAATGCGTTCCGCTACCGCACAAGCCTTGAACCAACCTGTGGCTGCCGTCCAACGGATAAAACTTGGGCAGAGACACTTGCCGATGCCGAGCGCATCCTCGGTATGGCCGGTGAAACGGATGGCGCCGTCTCGGAGTTGCGAGCGCAAGAGCTCTCCCGTCCGCGCGAACTCAAAGCGCAAAAATCGAAAACAAAATCAAAAACACAAATTGTAAATCCCGACCCGGCAGAGTCGGCACCGGTCCTGCAAAACACGGCTCAAGCCAATCTGAATATCATCCCGCTCGGCCAGGGCGAATACCGCGAAGTCATAGGCTCCGACGGTATTAAACGCCGCGTCCGCGTGCTGATTGTCCCCGCAGCCGATATTCCTTAACGCGCCTTGAGCCGTTCCACCGCACGCGCCCGCCCGATCAGCGGTAACAGCGCCTTCAATTCCGGCCCGTGCTCGAGCCCTGTCAAAGCAAGCCGCAGCGGCATGAACAAGTCCTTGCCCTTCCTGCCTGTCGTCGCCTTCACACTGCCCGTCCATTCCGCCCACGTCTCGCCGGACCATGGCTCCTCCGGCAACGCGCCAAGCGCGGCCTCCAGAAATGCCCCGTCCTCGACCACAGGCTCCATCGGGCCGTTCACAATGTTCCACCACTGCCCGACCGCGTCGAACCGCGAAATATTGCCCCTTACCGCCAGCCAGAAGGCTTCCCCGCCCGCAATCCCCATCGCAGCCAGACGCGGGGCCGCAACGCCATAGTCCATGCCGTGCAACAGCCGTGCGTTCAGCCCCTCAAGCTCGTGATCATCAAATTTCGCCGGCGCACGCGAAAGCCGGTCGAGCTGGATCAGCGATCCGAGTTCTTCCAATGTCGCAATCGGCCTGATCGCTTCCGATGACCCGACAAGCACCGCGAGCGATGCCGCCGCCATCGGCTCAAGTCCCGTCTCCCGCAAGGAGCCGAGCGAAAAATGCCCGAGCCTTTTCGAGAGCCCCTCGCCACTCGCCGTCGTCAACAAATTATGATGCCCGAAAATCGGCACCCTCCCGGCCAGAACTTCGAACAATTGGATCTGGACGCCCGTATTCGTCACATGATCCTCGCCACGAATAATATGCGTCACACCCGTCGCGATATCATCCACAACGGATGGCAACGTATAAAGATAGCTCCCGTCCGCGCGGATCAGAACTGGATCGGACAATGACGCACAATCGACATGCGCCGGCCCGCGCACCAGATCGTGCCACGCGACCGAACGATGATCGAGCAAAAACCGCCAATGCGGCTTGCGTCCTTCCGCCTCGAAACGCTCGCGCTCCTCGGGCGTCATTTTCAACGCGGCACGATCATAAACCGGCGGCAGATTGCGCGCCGCCTGCCGCTTCCGCCGCCTGTCGAGTTCGTCTTCCGTCTCGTAGCACGGGTAAAGCCTGCCCATGCCGCGCAATCTCTCCGCCGCCTCGTCATACAGGCTCACCCGCTCCGATTGCCGGATTGTCAGGTCGGGATGAACGCCGAGCCATGTCAGATCTTCCGCAATTCCGTCGGCAAAGGCGCGGGTTGACCGCTCCAGATCCGTATCATCATAGCGCAGAATGAACTGCCCGTTCCCCTTCCGCGCAAACAGATAATTCAGGAGCGCCGTCCGCGCATTCCCGATATGGATCCGCCCCGTCGGCGACGGTGCAAAACGTACAATTGGAGAAGTCATCAAAAATCCACCACATCAGTGCTTGTTGCCCCGGACGCCTTGAAGAGACGGGCATCGGGTTCGTGCGCCGCCAGTCCCAGATCACGGAACCGGTTGACGATCGGATAGCGCCGGTCACGCCCGAAATTCTTGACCGTAATCTTCACGCCCGGCGCGGATTGCCGCCTTTTATACTCGGCCAGATATAGCAAACGCTCGATCTTCCGCACCGTTTCCACATCAAAACCAAGCGCGACAATCTCGGAGACCCGCATTTCCTTCTCGACCAGACATTCCAGAATGCCATCAAGCACCTCGTAAGGCGGCAAGGAATCCTGATCCGTCTGGTTTTCCCGAAGCTCCGCCGTCGGCGCCTTCGTGATAATCCGCTCCGGAATCACCTCGCCCCCGGGCCCCGCCGCAAAAACAGGCTTCCAGCTATTGCGCAACGCCGAGAGCCGGTAGACCTCCATTTTGTAGAGATCCTTGATCGGATTAAACCCACCATTCATGTCGCCATAGAGGGTCGCATACCCCACCGACATTTCCGACTTGTTGCCCGTGGTCACAACCATCGGCCCGAATTTGTTGGAAATCGCCATCAGGATCGTGCCGCGCGCCCGGCTTTGCAAATTTTCTTCCGTAATATCCCGCGCCCGCCCCTCAAACACTGGCTTGAGCAAGGCCTCGAACCCCTCGACGGCTTCCGCAATCGGCAATGTGTCATAGCGGATCCCGAGCGCCTTCGCACAGGCCGCCGCATCTTCAAAACTTTCCGACGATGTGAACCGGAACGGCAGCATCACCGCATGAACCCGGTCCGCGCCAATCGCATCCACCGCCATCGCCGCGCACAAAGCCGAGTCGATCCCGCCCGACAATCCAAGCACAACCCCCGGAAACCGGTTCTTCTCGATATAATCCCGCAATCCGAGCACACACGCGGCATAATCCGCTTTATCATGTTCCTCGATCAACGCCATCGTCCCGCGCGCGCATTCCCACCCCGCAGGGCCTTTGCTCCAGTCAACAATCTCGACCGTCTCGACAAAGGCCGGCAGCTGGCACGCCAGCGCCGCATTCGCATTCAGTACGAACGAGGCCCCGTCAAACACCAATTCATCCTGCCCGCCGAGCTGGTTCAGATACACCAGCGGCAACCCGCTCTCGGTCACCCGCGACACCGCAATATTCAGCCTGATATCCGCCTTGTTGCGCAAATAGGGCGAGCCATTCGGCACAAACAAAAGCTCCGCCCCCGTCTCCATCAGGCATTCGACGACGTCCGGCCCCCAAATATCCTCGCAAATCGGCACCCCGACCCTCACCCCGCGCACCATGATCGGGCCGGGCATCGGGCCCGCTGCAAACACGCGCTTCTCGTCGAAAACCGAATAATTCGGCAGATCAACCTTGAACCTCACAGCCTCGATCCGCCCCGCATCCAGCAGCACGAACGCATTATAAACAAG
>Ga0209358_10001085_pt1 | contig 22284 bp, 20 predicted proteins | sample LauGreFa1BDMLBSN_2_FD_187574 | JGI IMG/M metagenome (GOLD analysis project Ga0209358, IMG submission 187574) | Freshwater lake microbial communities from Lake Michigan, USA - Fa13.BD.MLB.SN (SPAdes) (version 2) | ecosystem: Environmental > Aquatic > Freshwater > Lake | place: Lake Michigan, USA...
TAGAAATGCTTCACCTTAAAAATAAAGAGCTAGATTTAAAATGTTACAAATAAAATTGAACCAGGTTCATTTTTATTTGGCACATTATGCCGTACTACACATTCATTGATACAGAGACAACTGGGCTTCCGCGGTTTCGCGACATCAGTGCGCCAAGCCAGGAGGGTAACTGGCCCGATATTGTTTCAGTTGCATGGTCTCTCTATGAGCCCAATGGGACCTTTGTGAGGTCGCAGTATTCTATCGTAAAGCCAGATGGTTGGACAATCCCAGCGGATTCTACGAAAATCCATGGGATTACGACTGAAAAAGCTTCTGAAGAGGGTCGACCTCTTCGTAATGTGCTAGATGAACTAAAAGAAGACCTCGAGAAGTCAGAAGTAATTATAGCGCACCATCTGGAGTTCGACAAAAATGTCTTGTTCAATGCATACAAGTGGCGTCTGAATTACAACCCCTGGCATCTTTGGCCTGAAAAGGAAATCTGTACAATGCTGAAGTCGACAAGTGAACTGAAACTCCCTCCTAAATACCCCAAGCGATCTCATCCTTATAAGCCGCCTAATCTAACAGAACTTTACAGGGCTACATTTAATGGCAGGGAACCAACGGGTCAACACAATTCCATGAAGGATGTCGAGATTTTGTGCGAGATATATTGGGCCAGATGGCCATAAGAAAAAATCGTGTAAACAGACCATATTTTTATTCAGCACTAGATCATTGTAGAAACTTCTATATAACAGAGTTGACAATAGAACCGATTTTAGACCAATATGCATTTCAAGTCGGTAGTTTTAAGGATTTAAATGTATTAAATACTAAGGTACATCCTTGCCATCCAGCACGTCTTGCTGTAGCAGATAAAGGATTTCTCGGAATAATACAACTCTCATTTATATCTGCATGATCTATAAAGTATATCTCATTTATTGTATATTTATCACATATGACCGAATACAATAATACAATATAATGAACATTGTTTTCTTTTATAGATGAGCAAGTTGTCTTATACTCTGCTCCTAAAAGTTTTAGAGATGTTTCTTGATTTTTGGTAAATTTTGTTGCTTTAATCTGGATTTGGCAACTACATTTTTCACACCTTACATCTTTGCTTTTTTGGTTTGCCTTATATTTTACTAATGACTTATCGTTACAAATAGGACAAGACATTGTAATAACACAATCTTCTACTGCCTCTCCTACTATTCTAGAAATAGATGTCCAGCGGTTTTCCTCCTTTATCTGCTTACATTTTTCTGTTAGCAATTTTGAAAGCATATCCATTTCTATTAGTAGCGGTTGAATATACAAATAATCGTTTTGTATATTCAATTTTAAAGTGCCGGTTTGAAATACCCGCACGGGCCTAATTGTATAGGATATCGATAGGAATTTTAAGAGGAACTACTTCCACTCTAGGCTTCTCTGAATATAAATAGGGCAATGGTTCCACCTTCCCGCAAATATATTTTGTCAAGACACTTTGAACTTGACTGTTTGTAGGAGGATATTTGAACACCTCTAGGCTTCGTGTAGCGGAAACAGGGCTTACAAGCATAACAGCATAGAACTGCTTGAATACCTTGGAGCTTTTATTACACATATGGTTATTACAAGCAATGTGATAATAATCAAATTTTATACTAAAGTGAAAGGTGCGTCTAAAGAGTTATCTAAAAAAGACAATAGGAACGGAGAAGGATGAACGTCAGTATCCTAGATTTGCAGTCTGCTGCTTCAGAAATGGGCCAGGGTTTTGGCCAAGGCCAGGGCTTTGGCCAAGGTCCTCCTATTCAGATTTCATCTGAAATAGGTAACGTAATCGAGGTAACCGACTTGAACGACGACCTTGGTCTTAACCTTCTAGCAAACCAGTCAAAAACAAACGCACCCCCTTCATTTGGTTCATCTCCCATCCGGCTCTCAGTCCCCGACGAGGCAGCAAAGCCTATACAATTTGACACCCTGGAACCTATCGACCTCGGGTCATTCGGATCTGCGCAACCTATGAATTTAGGAGGCTCAGAACTCCCTCAGGTGTCTGTTTCAAAAGAAAAAAGTTCGTTCGACAATTATCAGTCAGCATCCAATGCTCCATCAATTTCGCTAAGCCCCGCCGCTCCACGTGACTTCGAAAAGGAGAACCAGGAGAAGATTGAATTCCTGAATAAACTCCAGCGCCTGGAGTCAAAGGGATATCCTGTATCAAAACGTTTTACAATGGACAATTCATCGGAGGAAATCAAGCAGGAGTATACCCGCTTGGTAGATGCTCGTAATCTAGAGGGTTCCCTAAGATTTCAGCGTCAGATGCTTATGGGTGCCATTACCGGCCTTGAGTGGATGAATGACAAATTCGACCCCTTTGACCTTAAGTTACAAGGATGGTCTGAATCGGTTCACACCAATGTGGAGGACTTTGATGAGATTTTCGAGGAACTCTATGACAAATATAAGGAGCGTGGAAAGATGCCTCCTGAGATGCGTCTCATGATGGCAGTTGCAGGAAGTGGTTTCATGTGCCACGTCTCCAATAGTTTCTTCAGACAAAAGATGCCATCTATGGATGATGTTCTAAAGAGTAACCCGATGCTAGCCAAGCAGATGGCTCAGGCCGCTGCGGCTCAGGCTGGTCCTGGATTTGGAAATTTCATGGGTATGGCCATGGGAATGCCTCAGCCTCCAGGCATGGGAGCAGGTTTCGGAGGAAACCAGGGGCCTCCTAATATGCCTGCGTCAGCAATGGCAATGGACCCTCCTGGGCCTACAGGCGGTTTCTTCGGTAATAACGCCAGGTCACCCCCCAACCCTTCTCCTCTAGTTCAGGCTTCAAACGGAGTTACCGCCCCTGGCTCTAACGGTTCAAGACGTGAGATGAGAGGTCCTTCGGGCGTAGATGATATTCTGAAGACATTCGAGGATGTCCGTCGTGCTGAGATGGAGACTATTGGAGTTCGCACAATGCCTGTGAATTCCTTTGTCCAGTCTGAACAAGCCACACAGCAGCAACCTGCGATGGTAGCCGTGTCTGAACTACAGAGTGTAGCCAGTGATGACTACAGTCAGGCAGAATCAACGAGGTCTGGTATAAATGGACGCAGAGGTCGTGGGCGCAGACCTGCACCCGTTGGAAATACGGTAAGCCTTGATGTCTAAACAGGTAAGGTTGATATAATAAAATTGACGTATAAGCTAACACAAGTGCTTGACAAGCCCGTATGTTACCTAGTTTCACAGAAAAATTAGTATATCCAGAAAAATGGGTATACCCAGAAAAATGGGTATATGGCGAGAAGGTTCCTTTCCAGGAAAGTAATACTCTGGAATATAAGGAGGTCTCGGTATTTTCAGGACTTTTCAGACATAAGTCTCTTGGTTCATCTGGGCTCCCTAAATATAGAGAAACGATTATCGGGTTCTTGAATGGTGGTCATGGTTATTTAATCATGGGAATTAAGAACGACGGAACAATTCTCGGTGTAGAAAACACATCAGATGAGATGGTAGACAAGTTGAAACTCTGGATTGACAGTAGTTTCAATAATTTGGTCTACAAGAATGGAAAACCAATCGACCCGTCCAATATTTCCATTTCCCTGAAAATGTTTCCCGTAATCGGACATCCAACAGAGGGTAGTATCGCGATAATTGAGGCCGAAAACAAGGGTAAAATAATGGATATCATGACCCGTTCAGGAACTATTATTTACAGATTGAATGCAAGTAATTTCAGAGTATGCTCAGAGCCAGTCTACAGAAAACGTGATGTGAAAGGAATGATACATTCCGTTCAGATCAGATTACAAACGGTAATCGATGAAAAGCGAAAGATAATCGAGAAACTCCAAGAAAAACATAATGATGAAGTGAAAGAAATCCTAAGAGGTCAAGCAAAAGAAACAAGGGCTTATATTGAGCAAATTAGTCAGAGCCTCTACGAGAAATACAATGGCTATAAAGAAGAAGATGCCTCACTTTGTTCGAAGGTAACAAAATATATACTCAGTCTCTTTCAATAGCCTTAGCAGTAGGACAGAATTCGAAAAAAGATGGCGCGTGACCTTCTTTCATATACCAAGTCTTATGCGCACCAAAACTTCTTGCCTCAAATGCATCTTGTGTACAGAAATTTGCTAGATCCATCGCAGACCGAGGTTTATTCACGGACTTCTCTACGCAATTAGAGAAAAACACATCCTCAGGGTATGTAGCCTTAATATTTGGATAGTCTCTTATACATTTTTTCTGGAAAGAATTCTTACGAAAACTCAATCCACCAATTCCATAGAAGGAATTATTCTTCGACTGGTCCTTGCCCCATATCTCCTTAGAATTCCCTATAGCCTTATCATAAGAACCACAGCCAATGTAATCAAAATGCATGAAATCCTGGATTTTGAACTTGGAAGCCGGGCATAAAACAGCATCCGTCTGAAAGACCAAAATATTCTCAGCCTTTACCTGGTTCCAGAAATCTAAACGCTTGAATGTAATGTTATAGTCGTCTGCAGTAAAATTGTCTTTATCCAAGGCAATTAAGATAATCTTACGACCCTTTATGTTTGTCACTGCTTCATTAGCATGTTCCGCATGGCTTTTACCATGGAATACATATAAGTCCCATGATTTACACATATGTTGGTCAAAATTCTCACACACATATTTTAACATCTTATGTTTCCTAGGTTCTACGATGACTAGAGCACGTCCACCATCTGCCATAGATAAAAGACCCGGGCTATATTTTATTGCTAGGCCAATGATTATAATTAGCGCAATAACGCCAATTATAAGAATTGTTTTTTGAAAAACACCAACCATTTCTTTCTATTTACTGTCCCCATAATCCACGCATAACTTTCTGATATTTGTCATGTTTCTTAAATCCTATCTTGGTATTTACTGGAACCTCATCCTCTGCCTTAGGCGCAAGTCTTGCAGCCTTATCTTGTAATGACTTCAGAATTGACTGTTCCTCAGGAGTTAAAGTAGCAGTCTCTTTTAGTCCCTTTGTCTTACATGTTCCTCCTGTTAGACCACCCTTTCCTAAAATACACAGACTACTATTTTCATTAAAAAGATATCCAACGAACAAAATTACAATGAGAGCCATCCATGCGGCGGTTATAAAGTTACGAGTAGCCATGAAGAATATGACAAATATAATGCTTCTACGAAACCATGGTTGATTTAAGAATTTCTCTTGCTCTTTTGAGATTTCAAGAGGTAAAAACCGCCCACCCAAGTTAATCAAAAAAATAGCAATTGCCAGAGCATAAGGGGAACTTGCTATTTTTGTCATTGTTGCTTCAAATGGACCACTTGGCGGTGCCATGGAAGGCGGGGGTCCTGAGAAACTCATCTAGTTCTTATAAACAAATAATTATTATACAATTTGTATCATATTAACAATATACATTACTACTGCTATTCCTGTCATTACTCCTATACGTGGGCACCATTCAGCTCCAAGCCATACAATAAACAAAAGTGTCATACGCCAAATAGGTGATTCCCAGAGAGCTACCATTGTCGAAGGATACGGTGTCCGGAGGGAAAGTGCTTCAAAAGCGTTCCATCCTAACAATCCTAGTATAAGAATCATACGTAAGGCGCCATCGACTACGCCTACATTTTCATTAGTAGGGTCATCCATCTTACTTTATAGTAAGTTTCTATTTATTGGAAGAGGATGAACTTTGTATACTCTGTAAAGTTATTGGCGTTGTTGAAGATGGCGATATAGAGGTATGCATATCGTTACCTTGAACAGCAGATGTAATTATGCGATCCGAGGAAATGGCAACCGGTTTCTCTCCTAGCATTCGTTCAACAAACCATCTATGTGGGTTTGAAACAAGTTTAGTATTCTGTTCTTTACCATCGTCCACATTGTCAGAAAATCCTTCTGACATATCCTGATTCTGAAGCCTTGCAAATACAATTAAACAAACAACAGCTGCAAGAAGTCCAGTTGGCCAATCAAGTACATAAGTGCAGACAAGAGGAAATATGAAAAATAGAATAGAGCCAAGAACATTATTAAAAACCTCAAGAGACTTCCGGGGTGCTATTTCTGCAAATGCTCCTGCTACAAGTAGGACTGCGACTGTTAAAATCGTTCCTGGCCATTTCAAGACCACATGTGTATTTGTTAACCATGCCATGAGACTTGTATCCATTTCTTCGACCATCGGCCCATTATTAGACTTTGGAGATGAATTGGGTGAAGCCATCTATCTACCAGATTGGTGGATAAACGGTCAGACAAAAGACATATCTGAATGTAGATGGAGTTCGCATCCTTAGACGATGCCTTTCCACAGGCAGAAAATACAAAGGAAAAGCGACGTTCTAAGAAAAAGGATGGCTTTCAGGCATATGAATTGCCTCCTACCGACCCAGACCGTCCGGCAGTAAAACGTATGCTTGAAATACCAGTGATTAATAACAAGGAAAACTTCGCCAGTGCAGACTCAGAAAATCAGTATCTTGACCAAAGTTCACAATTCGCAAAAAAAATGACTGTTAATAATTCACTGCCACCTCCGAAATCCAACATAAAACTGGAAAAATCATCAGATACTCCTAGTTTCTTCGGAGCAGAACCATTCTCTAATCCATCTGAAGACACCATGGCAGTATTCAACAGCCATGTAGACCATCCAAATGGCTATATGTTAGATGCTGACTTTACTAAGTCATTTGATGAGCCAGGTTTTGGAAAGTCATCAGGTTCAGCTATTTTAACACCCGAACTCCGGCAACGATGGAAGCCTATGTCTTCAGACCGTGTTGAAACTGCATTTACTAATTCAGAAAAGGGTTATCAATTCCATGGTCTGAGCACTGACGATGTTCAGGCCATGAGAGCTAAGATTGATATGCTTATGTCACGTCTAGATGATTTAGAGAATAGAGGCGAGAGTGCTAACCCTCAACTAGAGATGCTTTCTTTTATCATGACTGGACTATTCTTGATGTTTGTTCTAGACTTGACTGTGCGTAAAATACGGTAGGTATTTGGAAAATACCTACGACCAAACTAATTTATAAGTCATAGATAACGAGATTATCTATATGCCACGTAAATTATGGACAGATGGATGGAATTCCTTCTGGCATTTTACATTTGGAGCTATGACATTCTATTTTCCAGTTATCTTATTCATCTTCTTAGTGTATCAACTGGTAGCAAAACAAGGTGTCTATGAGCGCAACGTGTCAATAGATATTCTGGAATATTTTATTGGTCTAACGAGTATGATTGGTTCCTATTATACATTTGAGTATTTACTGAAATAATAATTAGCAAGTGCTATATAGACCTTATAAATTCCCATTTCAAATCCTTACAAATTTTCTCCCAAATCTTATCTTGAGCATATAGTTTGTCACGGTTTTTCAGTAAAGGAAAACAGTGAAGAAAATCATCAAGGTCCAAGAGTTCACATAGTTTATACAATACATAGGAATAAGACAAGAAATTAGAACGTTCTGCAGGACAATGTTTCTGGAAACTAGGCTGGATTTCCTTGAATAAGTAACGCAACTTCTCTTCCATTTCACGGTCCATCACTGGAGCAGTATGACCATTCAACCTCGATAAAATATGAGGAACATGCTCATAATACGAGTTATACTTGAGTTTCTTCAAGATTTCTCTAATTTTGCTTCTATTCAAGGAAGAAGGTTGAATACGTTCTTTCTTAATCTGTCCCTGAATGTTCTCGAAGACCTCTTCGGGTATCTCAGTGCTTTCCTTTGCCTGGAATTGCGCCAACCACTCATTAAAGTGATTAATACGTTTATATGCATAATAAGAAATTTCTCTAGGAGGGTCCTTGTAAGAAGGCTTGTCTGAGTCCATCAAGATAAGTTTATGGAACCCACAATGAGGACAAGATACAGTGGCATCATTGATAGAAATTCGCATATCTTCACCACAGGCATCACAGACAAAGGAAGTATCATTCAAGGCGTTCATAGAAGGTCTATTATAATGAGGGTCCATTCTTTGCAAATACTGGTCAAGTAACGCATCTCTGCGCAAGGTATCTCCACCATGTTCTCTTGCATTAGAATACGAATTAGATGGCAAGGGAACTTTTACACCACTGATATCTTGTTTTGACGCATTTTCCAGGGCTTCAAATACACTGCCAGGCCTGGCCCTATCCGCAACATGGATGACATTGTCTGCTCCACGGTTAATTCTATCTTGAATGTCATAATACTGAAACAAGAGGTCGCCTGTTTGTAAATAGTAGTCGAAGACAGCACCCTTTTCATCCTTTGTATCCAATTCAGCCTTTACTGTTTTAATCTCTTGTTCTAAGCGATATCTCTCGACATCGCTTTGTTCAACCCTGTAAGTTCCAACAAGTGTTGAATATGATTGCTTCAATGTGCTAACCTGCTCACCTGTGTCCTTTACCTTAGACAAATAGTGTTGATGGACAGTATCAAGAGTTGTTCGGGCTTCTGGATTAGACCGCTTTGATGGTCTTATCTTGAAGAAGGGGTCACTCATGTACTATAGGGTTTCCTATGTATATTCTTTAGCCCCAGGCTATTTTATTATATGAGTGCGCTACTTATCGAGAAGAAATGCTCCGGTTATAAACTATAAAAAATTGATGCTAGAAGTTAGTGTATAGTTGCAATGAAATTTACCAAGGAACTACTGGAAAGTATTATAACAGAAGGAGGTGGAACTATCTTAGAGACATATGAACGATATAACCAAAGATTGCGAGTGAGGTTCAGGTGTTCCTGTGGCTCAGAGACTAGTAAGAGATTTGAGATGTTAAGTCTGTATAGGTTACCTTACTGTGACCCATGTAGCCTGAAGCTCAAAGAAAAGCGCAAACAAGAAACTAATGTTAAGCGTTATGGTTATATAAATACAGGATCAACACAAGAAGTAAAAGATAAAATTAAAAAATCATATGAAGAACATTTTGGAGGTCATCCAAAGAAAAACAAGAATGTTCAAGCAAAATGGGCTGCAACATGTTTAGAAAAATATGGGGGACATCCAAATCAGAACAAAGAGGTTCAAGCAAAATCTCAGGCAACCTCTTACCACTATAAAACCTATATGATGCCAAGTGGTAACCTAGTAAAGTATCAAGGGTATGAAAATGTAGCATTAGATGAACTTGTTCATTTATACGAAGAAGAAGATATTTGTATAGGAAGGGTAAACATTCCATCTATCGATTACCTTATTGACAACAAGAAACATGTCTACTTTCCTGACTTCTATATTAAGTCAGAGAATAAGATTATTGAAGTGAAATCTGAATGGACAATTCAGTTAAGAGGTGGAAATGTGGAAGAGAAGGCTTTAGCAAGTGTAAAGGCGGGGTATAATTATGAAATCTGGATATATAGTGATAAGAAGGTTAAGGTTAAGACGAAAATATACGGGTAATAATCTCTTGAAATATCAAGTTTAACCTTAAAATACCTCCCGGCTGATTTTATCAATTTGGCAAGTTTTGGCGGATTTTTGCAAAGTTCCCAATTTTTTTTCTATAGCATGTGTATAACAACATGACCGGTGGGGGCCTTATGCAATTGGTAGCTTATGGCGCTCAAGACGTTTACCTAACGGGTAACCCCCAGATTACCTTCTTCAAGGTTGTGTACCGTCGCCACACGAACTTCGCGATGGAGTCCATTGAGAACCCCTTCAACGGTTCTCCTGGCTTCGGTCGCAAGGTAACTTGCACGATCCAGCGCAACGGCGACTTGATCTACCGCATTTACCTCCAGGCCACTCTGCCCAAGGTGACCCTCCTATCCACGGACGGCTCTGGTGCGCAGTTCCGTTGGCTCAACTGGGTCGGCCACAACTTGGTCAAGAATGTCGAGCTCGAGATTGGCGGCCAGCGCATCGACAAGCACTATGGTGACTGGCTCCAGATTTGGAATGAGCTCACCCAGGAGGCGGGCAAGCAGGCCGGCTACGCGAAGATGGTTGGCAATGTTCCCCAGCTGGTCAACCTGCTGGTCCAGGGCGGCGAGGACTGCGACAACGACTGCTCTGGCGGCGAGCCCAACTCCTCCAACGAGTTCCTGATGTGCGCGCCCGAGTACACGCTCTACATCCCTCTCCAGTTCTGGTTCAACCGCAACCCTGGCCTGGCGCTGCCTCTGATTGCGCTCCAGTACCACGAGGTCCGCATCAACCTGGAGTTCAACGACCTCCGCAACCTGTGCTTCGACCAGACCCCCTCTCAGTCCAACGTCCACACGGTCCGTGACCGTGTCGCGGCGGCGGGCCTTGTCGCGGCGTCTCTCTACGTCGACTACATCTACCTGGACACGGACGAGCGCCGCAAGTTCGCCCAGGTAAGCCACGAGTACCTGATTGAGACCCTGCAGTTCACGGGCGGCGAGTCCATCACCTCCAGCTCAAACAAGCTGAAGCTGAACTTCAACCACCCTTGCAAGGAGCTCATCTGGGTTGTCCAGCGCGACTCCTTCGTCTCCTGCGACGACAACGTCATCAACCCCTGGAAGGGCCAGCAGCCCTTCAACTACTCCGACTGGTGGGACCGCGCGGTCCTGGAGTCTGGCTACTCCGTCACCCGCGTCGAGGGCCTTGCGGGCAACAACCCCACGGTCACGGCGCTGCTCCAGCTCAACGGCCACGACCGCTTCCAGGTTCGCGAGGGCCGCTATTTCAACGAGGTCCAGCCCTACCAGCACCACACCAACGTGCCCGCGGTTGGCATCAACGTCTACTCCTTCGCTCTCCAGCCCGAGCAGCACCAGCCCTCTGGCACCTGCAACTTGTCTCGCATTGATAACACCACGCTCCTGCTCACGGTCTCCAACAACGCTGTTGGCACGGCGACGTCTGCGACGGTCCGCGTCTATGCGACGAACTACAACGTTCTGCGTATCATGTCAGGAATGGGAGGGCTTGCATATTCCAATTAAGAGCATCCGTGGACAAATTCCATATCACAACAAGAGCAAAAAATACTCAATGTCAAACAATTTACACGAAATACGAAAGTGTGGACAATGTCCACGGTTCCGGAATTCGTAGACAACTTGAAAAGTATAGTGTATTTTGTAACACTAGTTAAATATAACAAATAATAATATGACTAATAATTAATGAGGTCAAATAATTACCTTAGGGAAACCCCTGAAGAAAGGTTAAAAAGAATTTCACCTGAAGTAGCAGCTTTACTACAAAATACACTAGACAGGAAAACTAATGATATTCAAGCTCAGCATAAAAATCTCCTTTTAAGACAAACTTATAATACTACGGCTAAAACTATAGAAAGACCATTGGTGAATAATGCACGGGCTTTACCTTTACCTTCAGCTATGCCTTTTCCTTCAGCTATACCTTTACCTTCGCTTTTACCTTTTGTGAACAATATTCCCGTCGAAAACAGCATCCTTCGTAGAGAAATTTCAGGGAATTTAGTTTGCTCTAAGTTATCTGCAGGTTTAGGTAACAGGATTTTTCAAATGTTAGCGGCACTTGGATATGCTGAAAAATACGGAAAGCAATGTGTAATATCGAAAGCAAATAGCAACAATGGTTTAAAAGCGCATGAAAAAAACCTTGACGGAATGTTATTCAAGTTATTCCCAAATGTACCAGTTATAGATAGAGTTGAAAATCTAAGGGTAATATCAGAATTAAAAACATTTAATTACTCGAAGTTGCCAAATTCCTTATCCAATGTGATATTGTATGGCTATTTTCAAGATGAACGCTATTTTCCCTCTGCACTAATACCTAAGATAAAAACAGACCATTACCCAAATACATATTTCATACACATACGAGCAGGTGATTATTTACCTAAAGGAAGCTTTGGTTATGACCTTTCTTATTATCATAAAAAATGCTTCAATTTACTTAGCCCTGATACAAAATACATAGTATTCTCAGATGATAATACATACGCTACAAATTACATGAAACAATTCAGTATTTCATACACCATTTCAAATAAAGTAAACCAATTGGATACCTTAATTGAAATGTCAAATTGCGAAGGCGCGATCTGTGCAAATTCATCTTTTAGTTGGCTAGGGGCTTTCTTCCAAGATAAAAAAAAGGGTCAGCGTTTTATGCCTTCTCAATGGATTAAAGGCATAGATTGCACAGGTGTTTATCCAACATGGGCTACTATTGTTGATGTATCTATGTCATCCAATATTATTATTAAACAAAATATAGAAATATTCGAAAACTTACTCTATTTTTCAGAATGGCAAAAGCTATACAAGGACCCATATAAATTAATTGTTCAAGCAAGTAGTATTTGCGGAGGAGATTTATGGATGCCTTTTCCAATAGGAATGAATTGGACATACGTTAAATATTTCGATAATAATCCAACGTGGCAAATTGGTCTCCATGATAAACTAGTCTTATGTGCAGTTAAAATTATAACAGACAAAAGAAGAAGATCTAGTGGTATTAATAGAGAACAAATTATAAATACTCTAGGAAAAAATAGTATTCAGAATATTAAATTAGAACCCCATATATATTTTTCTTCATTGCCATCATACAAATTCATAATATCCCCTGAAGGAAATGGTATAGATTGCCACAGACACTATGAAGCTCTAATAGCAGGATGTATACCCATTATAGAATATAACGAGAAAATTGAAGAAAAATACAGGGGTTTACCTATACTATATACAAAAGACTATTCCGAAATTACTCCAGAATATCTAGAAAATAAATACAATGAGATGGCCAATCAGCAATATGATTTCAGTAGATTATTCTTGTCATACTATTCCAATGAACAACAAGAAGAAATAAGGAAGTGTGGAAGCTATTGGATAAAGAAATTTTGCGGGCATAGTTCAGAGTGGTATACCCCTAATATAGTATGGATTACTTTAATAAATAAGGGATATGTTGACTTTACTAAAAATTTCTTAGAATCAATGAAATACAATAATTGTATATTCTCAATAATCGTATATTGTACTGATGAAGAAACAGTGAAAAATTTACAAGGGTATTCAAATGTAACATGTATTGATGCTAGGCCATTTCTAAAATCTAATGTCAGCAAATCCCTGTCGTCATGGGGGGCTATGGATTATAAAGCTCTTGTATTCGCAAAATTAGATGCTATTAAATATGCTTCGTTACAATATAAAAACTCCTATATTGGTTACATTGATACAGATATTATTTTATTTAAAAATCCAACAAAGACTGTGATTAATACTTTTAAATCTAACCCAGATACTGTATTTGTAAGTCAATGTGATGAACCAAGGGCAGAGTGCTCTAATACAAATAACTGCCAGCATATTTGCTCTGGTGTTATTGTATTTAAAAATACACTTGCAATAGATAATTTATTAAAGTATAGTATTTCTGATATTAATTCACTAAGTAGCGATCAAGAGTTTATAATTAATATGGCAAATAAATATAATATCAAGCACGTAACAGTAGATAAGAATATATTTCTAAATGGTGTTTATCCAGGTGTAAACAACTTAGATATACCACTTGTAGTTCCTCCTTCGGCAGATCTAATTCATTATAATTACCTTGTTGGTAGTAACAAGATAAAACTTATGCGGAAAAATAAGATGTGGTATTTAGAAAATTCTAATGAAGCTGTTATTATTAAATCGCATAATGCTGGAATGGGGTCGCTATTCAATAGTTTAATATTACAGATTAATGAGATTAAAACTAAGTATCCCAAAAGTTTTCCAGTAGTTATCTGGGATACTACAAATTATGGAGAAGGAAATATATTTAATAAATATTTTAGTATAAAAGGGTTTAACTCTTCTAGTAATTATACAGTAAAAAAAATTCTCTCCTCAGGAATGTGTTTTTCTGAAAATATACCTAACTATAGATCTATTCTACATGCTTTATATAAACAGCATATACTTGTTAATCCTATAATAACTGATAAGGTAAATTCTATCTTTATTAATAAAAAATTTGATTACTTAATTGGTGTTCATTTTAGAAATACAGATAGAGTAATAGAAGCAGATCACGCTTCACCTGGAATTGACAAGGTATCTAAACGTGTAGTTGATGTATTAAATGAATATACTGGAAAAAAATTAGCTATATACATTGCTTCAGATAATAAACCAGATGTAATATATTTTAAAAAATACTTAAATGAATTATATGAGGGGGGGTATGAGTTAGAATTGATAGAAGATCCCGATAATGTGCGTTCAGATAATCAAATAAGCATTCACGGAACACACGATGAGGGTAATACTATATTTACACCTGAACAAAAGGCTTTATCCATTTTGGTAGATATATATGCATTAGCCAAATGTGATATACTAGTGAGGACATGTAGTAATGTAACATGCTCATCAGGAATTATTAATAAAGATTCAAAAATTATAGATGTTAGTTTAGAACATGGTAAGATTACAGAAAAATGGCTAAGTGAATCTATTTAATTTTCCTGGATATAAGGAGCTAATTAGGCTCCAACTCTAACCCAGGCCATTCACTCATCATTGCCTCCATTGCAGCCTGTCGACGTTCCAGTGGATTTCCCTTTAGCTTAGCAGACCGACGCTTCCACCACCATTCGAACCGCAACGCCTCTCGTTTCGATTCGAAGCCTTTCAAATAACAAACCCTATACCATCCCCCTGGAACCCTAGAAGTCGCTCTAGCGCCACCTGATAAAGCACCATTATGTTGCTGTAATCTACGGTCAGGGTCCACAGTTGCACCCACGTAAGTTCTTATAGGAGCTTCCACGGTTGCTAGTAAATAAACGAACCATGGCTTTTCTAAAGACATCCTAATCTAACACATATACAAATGTTTAGACTATATTAGAAAGATGGACACCAGAGTTCTTCCCAGCATAGCAAACGTTGCAAACTACAGAGCAAATGAAGATTGGTGGTTTTACATTCCTGCTATTCTATTCGTTGACACCTTCATCATTTTCCTAGTGCGCTTCATGCCCCAGGTATTCGGAAGACCCATTAACCAATGGTATGACGACTTTGGTCTAGCCGCTGTCTTATCAGATGTCACCATCATAGCCATTGGAATTGCGATTGCCCGGTACATCTATAGCGCCTTTTTCTTAGAGCAAGAAGGATGGCATATACTTTATTTCATTGCCCTTGCGGTAGTCATCCAAATAATCCATGATATGGCCTTTAACTTTGGAGTTATACAAAAAATTCCAAGAGGACATAATTCTATGATTGATGTCTTCAAGGCCTATGTGGAAGCTGGACCCAAGATTATTTTAACAGACGCCGTTATGGTTGCAAGTTCCATTGGAATAGCGGCTTCTCTAAAAGAAATAGATTACCATTACACTGGTTTCTTAAGTTTAGTCACCTTGTATTCATTATCCTATATCTTGTTCACGAATATACGTTAAACTAAAGCTTCATAGAAACGGAAATACAAAGTAACTCGGTATTTACTGTGTCTTTCCATTGGATTTTTATCCCAATAGTGCCAGAAAGGTTGGGGTCAATCAGATACGATGAAGTTGTATCTAGAATTCCTGACTTGATAGGACAACCACCAGGGACCTCAAGGCAAAGGTCTTTCACTTCGGGTGACAGAGGAATGAAATTATAAGTAAATGAATATGTCGCTGTTCCTCCAAGAACCTCACTGGGGTTGTCAAGAGAAAGTTTCAGTGTAGAATTCTGACCCTTGACTGGAGGGTCAGGTAGGAAACTCATGGAATTCACTCTCATCTTAGATAGACCGTTGGAGCAATCCTTCACGGAACCAATGGAATAGGAATAAGCGAGTAGAGCAAGAACACCCATAATACCTAAGCCTGGCTGATAGAAGTAATCAATTTTTGGAATTCATTAATTACATGGGTATTTTCCCAAACATGAATACATTTATCAGATAATTCATATTTTAAGGTTCCATCTTCTCTTGTATAAGGTCCATACGGATTGAAAAATATGTAGCCGGATTTTGAACACTCTTCTTCAAGCATCTTATTAAGGCAATTTCTATATATAACACGAGCCCAATCAGTGCCAACAAAAGGAATGGGGCCACCAGTTACTTCCGAATGTAAATTACAAGGCTTGTGATCATTTTCGGAAGTAGGAGGAGATACTGCTACTACAATAATTGCCTTGTATTCCCTTATATTATTGCGAATAGCCAGGAAATATGCATCTACCAATTCTTTACAAACAGTTTCATGATGCCTTCCATAATGAACTTGTTTTCCAACATGACCACGAACATCCACTTCTCCATATGCCAAGCAGAATATACGGTCTCTGGAATTGTCCTCTTTTTCAAAATTTATAATTTGATTATCTCGACCAACTCGAAACATTGTCCTCGAGAATTGGAAGAGGTTACGGTGCTCAATCTGTAAATCCTTGAAAGATATAGCCGCATGACTATCTCCATAGATATTCAAATATGAATCAATCAAGTAGCCTCTAGAGAATTCAAAGTCCCTGGGACTTGTACGAATGGAAATATATTCTGTAAATGTTTCATTGAATTGTAAAACATGGTAGTGATTATTCCAGTATGCACAGAGGGTAGAAGGGTTTATTAGATAAAATGACCCTTGGCCCCAGGTTGTTTCCAGAATACATTGGCCCTTGAAATGAAAGATAAATTTTATAAAACCAGAACCCCAAGAATATTTCTTACCAGACAGAGATAGTATCATTTCCGAAGATGTTAATTTGTTAAGAGTTTTCTTGAAGAATTCACACATTCTCTCAAACTTATGGCCAAAGTTGCCAATGGGAAAAGAGAAATGACAGATGGAGGAAGTTGTGTAATTCCTCACCTCATCATTTCCTTCAAAAAGACTGACCAATGGATTTAACAATTGATTATTATATAAGTTGTCCTTAATTGCATGAAAGTTTATGAAGGGTTGATCCAGACAATAAGGAGGTTTCTGACCTGATTGTGTAAAGAAATTTACGTGCTCCCTGATTCTCTGGAAAAGCAATTTCATCTGAAGTGAATTTAAAAAAAGAAGAGTCCCAGAATTCAAGCCGGTCAAAGTTTTGTCCACCTCTCCAAAATTAAAAAATTGTGCCCCAAAATTCAGAGACTCAATTGTCCCAGATTCTATTCCATAAAGCAAGTCGTCAATGGGTAACTCGAATATGGGATCGAGGGGTGCCTTTATCAGAATATCCGTATCTAAGTACAAGAGTTTCTGGTATTCAAGGACCTCAGGATAATCAAAGATGAAGAGCCGCGCACATGCAGCCTGGAAAATTGTACTGAAATCTAGAGAAAAAGTTTTCAGAACAATTCCTAAATTTCTTCCGAGGTCCTGGACCATGGGCTCAAAATTTTTTTGGGTGATCACCAGAAAATCAAAAGTAAAATTCTGGGGTGAAAATATCTTAAGACTTTTCAGAAGAAGTTCGAGCAACCTCACGTAATCCTTATTATAGAAGACACAACAGTAGATTAAATTCTTAGGCCGCTGGGTCTGAGAAATTGGAAAACTCTCCTTATTTCTCCAGAAATGGCGAAATAAAAGTTCCCCCGATTCCAAAATTCGGTCGCCCTCCGAATCTTTTTTTTCTTCGAACAATTTGTAATTCTCCTTTTCTGGAATTTCTTGGTAAAGCCGAAAGAGTTCCTTGCATAAGTAATGATAGTCAGTATCGAGGACCGAGAAATCCCCTTCAAAAAAGAATTGTAAAGCTTTCCCAATTAAAGGATTTCTGGGTTCGGCTCCCAAAATTCCCTGGAAAAGAGCATTCGGGACATATTCTGAATTCACAGAGAAAAACCTGTAGTCCTTGACAATTTCATCAATTGGCTTGTATATCATGGCATCTGAGTCCATGAACACTCCTCCTTTTACAAAGAGAAAGTAATAGCGAAAGAAATCTGCCTTATGTTCTCCTCTTTTTAAATTCTGGAAAACTTCAAGCGCCCCAGGAAATTCCTTGAGTGGATGGGCTTTCAGAAAATGTACAATATCTGAATCTAAGAAATGTCTATATGTCCAGTCATTTGAGAGCATGGCCTTCGTCGACCTTACGATGTAGGGTTCTAGAGGACCCTTGGATGTTTGGAAAAATAGCTTGGGTATTCTCTGAATACTCATCTCTATTTCTTAATTGTAAGAATTTTAGACCGGAATATCCGTGTTCATCACTCCACCATATTTTGATACAATATTTCGGAGTTTCTCTAGAAATTCAGGTCTATCCATCGTATTGTTTAATTTCTGATAACTTTCCTTGTAATTCCAGAAGTTCTCCAGCAAGAGTGGGTTTCCTGGATACCCTATCCACGATGTAATTTTTTCATAATCTCTTATAAGACCACTTTTAATAATCTGGGCAGTTGGGCAGTGGTAGAATATAAAATAATCTGGAGAAAGTGACGATTCTACTTTTAAATCGAATATATAATAGTTTGCAGGTCTTATTATAGGTATCCACCATTTATCTATCATATGTCTGCTACAGATAAACATTTGATCATTTCCAACAGCATCACATTTTACACTTGTATAGACGGTATCTGACTTCATTTTACTGATATCCAATTTACCATTTAGAACACAATCAGGCCTTATTCTTAAAAATAAATCATATTCATACTCATATGACTTTATAATAAGTGTGTCTATCATTTTTATTTGACTGAAAAACATTGGGGGCCATTGTTTATTAAATTTCTTATTGAATACAACATCCTCTTTGAATTCATAAAAGAACTCGAGGTATTTCGGCCGAAATAGTTTAAGAATTTCTTCTAGATTGATTAATCCTTCTTCACTTTGTATAAAGTCTTTTACCGGATTTAATTTAAACATACAATATGTATCGAGAATATGGCCCTCCTTTGTAAGGTCATCGAATAAACATTTGAAAGAATTTATTTGCTCTTTAAATACAATGCTCCTAGGTTCTCCAGAAATTAAAACAGCAATTCTCATTAATTAAATTTAATAATATATCTTTACATCTTCTTCCACACCTCGTGGAACCCCGTGACCAAATTGGTAAATCCATGGGTCTTCAAGTTTTCGATAATTACATTGTAGTCACATCTCCACGGGCTATCTTTCTCGAACATAACTAATTTAAGTTGCGTATACAAGTGATGGTTCTCTGCGAAGAAATCTCCTAGAAACCCTTCACAATCTGCAACCAAGGTGTCAAACTTCAATCCATATTTTTGTTCAACCTCCTCAATTGTGAAATTAGGTAATGAAGATGTCTCTGCCTTCAATGTAGAATTAGAATAGCCCTCTCCTGGTGTCTGTTTAATTTCCAGAGGGGTTCTGGAAATAACACCCTTGATTAAATGTAAATTACACTTGTTTCTTTTAATATTTTGTTCCAGGCACTTCCACACTATATTATCTGGTTCTACAGACACCTGGTTCAAGGGGTTCTTGAGTTTCTTATTTATAATACAGGATACCGTCCCATATCTGGCACCTAGCTCTAGAACTGTGCAATCCTCGGTAATATACTCCTCTGCCTGGTTCTGTTCAACTGTTTCAAAAAGTATCGTATCTACTTGCTTTCCATTTTCATCATAGAAACTCATACGTTTCTTACCTTTCAAAAATTCTAGGTCACCAAGACGAACTGACTGATATTCAGAGAAATCTGGATTGAACCTTAGGAAATGGTCAAATCCTGACCAGGATGCGAGTAAAGAGAACTCACCTAACCACTTGTATGTCCCTGAGGACCATGTACTCACTAACTTACCATTGGGTTCAAACCGAATTCCTCCATTTGTAGTTCCCCAACGGAAACTTTGACCGACTAAATTAGTTTCAAAGAAAGTCCGCTTCCCTGAAATCTCCCTGAAATTCTTCAGAATATGCGTAACATGTGGCTTCATTCGCCCCATCTTATGTCTAGCATTGCCAATTGGCCAGACAAAATGGCATAAAACAACTGCTGTAGGTGCAGATGGCGGAGGTGGTGGATCAATACAGTAAATTAAACCGTGCTTTTCTAACATCTTATTGTCATATTTATTCGCCTTAATAAAATGATAGTTGACGAATGGCTGGTCTGCGCATTGAGGCATTGGTTTCCCTGTATCCTTTATATCTTTTACGTGCGCATTTATGTCATTGAATATTCCTCGTGTGCTTTCCGTCGGCTTGAATAGTAAAATCCCCCCATTCATTGCTACTGTATTCTTGTCGATTGTCGTGAAATCAAACCACCATCCCCCATGTATTTCATGTTCAATTGTTCCTTCCTTCATTCCATATATTTTGTCTTCAATTGGTTCATTAAAAATATTCATCAAGTCGCCTTGCACTATGATATCTGTATCTAAATACATTACCTTGTCATATGCCATTACGTTTTCATAGTCAAAAATAAAAAGACGTGAGCAAGATGCTTCGTGGACAGAATTGAAGGAGAAGAACTTCATTAAGAGAGGAATTCCTACTAGGTTAGAAAGTGCCTGTATATCTGGTGCGAAATCTTCACTTGTAAAGATAAGAAAGTCTATACAGTCCAGACTTGAATAGAGTTTTGCAGTCACTAGGAAAATCCGTAAGAGTTCAATGTATTCCTTATTGAAGAAGACACCTAGGTAAACTAAGTTCTTCGTCATGTTAGGCATTATAGAAGGTATAGTGGTTGTCAAAGTCAAGTCTGCGATTTCATCCTTGAAAATACATGCCTCCTTAGAAAAGGAATGCTGGGGATTTGTATAAAGACGATTTGTTTGACCCTTTGTGAATACATCAAGAGATGCGCCAATGTCCAAGTACATATTTGTAGGATTTGCTTTCATACACATTGGAATCCAGATTTTCGAAAGAGGTCCTGCAGAGAAACAAATGAGTTGACCTTTCTTATCCTTTATGAAGGCTAGAAGTCTCTGGCTTTCAGTTAGACCATCTGTGTCCCATTTATTTACTAGCTTACTATCTATTATATGACGTTCCTTTATAGGCAACAAAGAAGGTTCTACGCCTGAGGTAACCAAGTAAAAGCGCTTTTCATAGGCCTTCATAAAATCTGAGAAGATTGACCAATTAGAATTACCAAACAGATTAGCATATGTTCGCTGTGCTAGAGGAACTCCAAACTCTTCGATAAAGTCATTATAGATTTTATCTGTACAATTCCATGGCTTATTACATGTATTACAAGGAATTCCAATATACAGATTATTATCCTTGGTCTTAACTGCATCTAATAAATCCTGTCTGAGCTTTCCACCTTTCTGAAATGTCCAGTTATCACAGTTAGTTAGGGTCTGGTCCATGAGAATACTGTGTTCACCGTCACTCGGTCTAATTAGACCAAAAGGCGTCTGAGATTTTATCTTATTTAGCACTGCATCCAATTGTTGTCTCATTGTGCCCTTCAGTTGCTCATTTATTTCTTGAACCTTGACTTCTACACTAGTCTCAGATGACCTTGAACCAGCCAGTTGGTTAACTTGATTTAATGCGTAGGCGTTTTGTCCATCTTTCTCCCAGTGCTGTTTTCCAATGTGAAGGCTGAAAACAAAATCGAAGAAGGCCGTCTGATAACCTGCGGCGTGATACTTGTCTGCATAATCACGTTCGAAGAAATTATGTACAGAGTCGTAGTTTCCTAGTTCTAAAATCTTCGATGCCCTACAGACAGATGGCTGTAGAGAATAATGAGGCCAATAGGCACAGTTGGGACCTTGAACATTTTCTTTCTTAACATGTAAGACCAATCCTTCTTGTTTAGGGCCAAGAGGAACCACATTCACTCGTTCCATATCAGACATCATGAGACCATATTCGCGATTGAAAACAATCTGATGTATTTTTTGGCTCTCATATTTCTCCAGTGCTTCTATTGCTCTAGTTACATAGTTCTCTTTCTTGAAATATACCCAGTCATCTTCCATATGTATCCAGTATTGGGGCTTTACTTCTGCTAACTTTAACCAAATCACATTCATACTTTCTCTATGGCCCTTTTCATTTGAAGACTTCATGTGATAAGTGAAAAAAGGGAATTGTGTTTGCATCTTAAGACGATCCTCATCAGATGAATTGTCATCAACGCAGTAAAAGAAATCTACCTTGTCTAAGTCTAACCAATTCTTGAGAATAGAATTTACTGTCTGCTCAAATAAGTCGAACCGCTTACATGTGGTTACAGTGAGCATTACACGACATGGTCCTCCTGAGAACTGTTTTATACTTCTTTCAGGAACAGCCGTTTCTGCCGCGGTTAAAAGAGGTCTATAATGACGTATGATTTTGTCGACTATGTTAT
>Ga0209358_10001086_pt1 | contig 22202 bp, 27 predicted proteins | sample LauGreFa1BDMLBSN_2_FD_187574 | JGI IMG/M metagenome (GOLD analysis project Ga0209358, IMG submission 187574) | Freshwater lake microbial communities from Lake Michigan, USA - Fa13.BD.MLB.SN (SPAdes) (version 2) | ecosystem: Environmental > Aquatic > Freshwater > Lake | place: Lake Michigan, USA...
TGATCACAAACCGTAATCACAAAATCAAAAGGAATACCCGTGTATTCCAAAACATTGTTAGACGTGTTTGATGAAATGTCAATACCATCTTCTTTCATGGTTTGAATGGCCCTTGGATTAACACCATGGGTTTCTACACCTGCACTGTACACCTTTGCTTTATCTGCAGCAAAAGCCTGTAAATAACCATGCGCTATTTGACTTCGGCAACTATTGCCAGTACATAATACTAAAATATTTTTCATAGATCGCATTTTAACAACAGCCGCCACCTGGCACACAAGCTGTTTTATTTTCTAATGGTTTTTGTGCAAAAACGGTGATGCTCATAATTCCGGTGCTACCAGATTTAAATGCAGCAATTTCTTCAGCAGATAAATAGTTTACTAAAATATCATCAGGAATTACAATGGCTTTTTCTTTTTGAATCGTTACGTTTTCAAACCCAGTTGCATCAATTAATTCCATGTATACATTTTTTTGAATCGCCCCAGATACACATCCAGCATACATTTCAGCGTCTTTACGTAAGCCTTCTGGTAAAGCACCTACAAGTACAACATCGCTAATACTAAAATGTCCACCTGGTTTTAAAACCCTAAACATTTCTGTAAATACGCCGTGTTTATTAGGCACTAAATTTAAAACGCAATTACTCACAATCACATCGGCTACATTAGAAGTGATGGGCATGTTTTCAATATCACCTTGTCTAAATTCTACATTGTTAAAACCACGCGCTTCTGCATTAGCACGCGCTTTATTTATCATGGCAGGTGTAAAGTCTATACCAATTACTTTACCCGTTTCGCCGGTTTCATGTCTGGCAATAAAACAGTCATTACCTGCACCGCTTCCTAAATCAATAACTACATCACCTTTTTTGATACGTGCAAACTGTGTAGGTAATCCACAACCAAGGCCTAAATCTGCATCTGCAGTATAACCACCAAGTGTAGTATAATCTTCAGACATGATGTTGTATACTTCGGTTGAACAGCCGCCCGCTCCGCAACAAGATGACATGTTTGTTTCTTTGTCTTGTAAAGCTATTTCGCTGTATTTATTTTTTACGATCTCTTTAAGTTGTTCGTCTGTTTGCATATTTTAAATTTTTAATTTAACAACAAGTTGTTTGAGTTTGAATAGAAGCGCCTAATACTTTATTTAAAATATCATTTGCTTTTTGTAATACGTCTGTATCAACACAATAACATATTGATGCTCCATCAATATTTCCTTTGATGAGTCCAGACTCTTTTAATTCCTTTAAATGTTGCGATACAGTAGATTGTGCGATTGGTAAATCTTCTACTATATCACCACATACGCAAGACTGCTTTTGTAGTAAAAGCTTGATGATGGCAACACGTGCCGGATGAGAAAGCGCTTTTGCAAATTTTGCAATGAGCAGTTCTTCTTCTGAATAATTGATGATTTTACTGGCTCCCATATTAATCGCAATATTACGATTAATAGTTGAATTGATAAAACTATTACTCTATTTAATTGATTTATAAGCCATTATGTATAACATACTTAACACTAAGAGCGGTCCGGCAATTATAACATGCGCTGTCCAATGCAAATTTGCCCAACCAGTAATGATGTAAACAAGACCGTTAATAGCAAAAATGATAGACCCAACCAGTGGCCGTTGATGCGCAATAACAACCAAAAAAAGAACGATAGCCGTGGGAATAAAATGGAGTAGCAAGTCCAAAATAGTTTGAGTAGTACTTTGATCTTTATTAAATACATCACCAGCAAAAATTAATAATGCAAGTGCATAAAATATACCAATGCCTGTTGCTGCAATGAGCCATTTATTTGCTCTACTAAACATTTTGTTATATTTAATTTTTAACTTGTAAATTAAACAATTGTTTTAAAATAAATACATTTTATAGATGAGAAAACTAATTCAGTGGATATCGAAAAGCATCATTGTATCTGCGTTACTATTTCCAATTATATCTAACGCGCAAGAAAATAAAGCGGAGGGGGCTATTCAACAAATAATGAAAGAAAATCCAGTGATGGGATTATCGGTGGCAGTTGTAAAAGATAACAAGTTTATTTATACGCATTCTTTTGGCCTAAAAGATGTTGAAACAAATGCGCCGCTTACCAACGAAAATATTTTTAGAATCGCTTCTATTTCAAAATCATTTTCTGCAACGGCTATTATGCAATTAGTAGAAGCCAAAAAAGTTAATCTAGATCAAGATGTTAGCGAACTGATTGGATTTAAAGTTCGGAATCCAAAATTTCCTGAAACCGTTATCACGCTTAGGTTAATGCTATCTCATTTATCATCTATCAATGATAGTCAGGGTTATTTTTCATTAGATTCAATTAATCCTGCAAAATCAGTTAACTGGTATAAATGCTACAATAGTTATGAGCCAGGAAAAAGATATGAATATTGCAATTTCAACTTTAATATGATTGGAACGATCATTGAAAAAGTGAGTGGCGAAAGATTTGATGCCTACATACAAAACCATATTTTGAATCCATTACAACTATATGGCGGATACTATGTGAACGGATTAGACAAATCTAAATTTGCAACAATCTATGAATATCAGCCAGATGCAGCAAAATTTGTTGCATCTCCTAATGCTTATGCACCAAGAACTGCAGAGGTGGCTGCTTATCAAATGGGATATAGCGCACCTATATTTTCACCAACGGGTGGCATGAAAATATCTGCAAAAGATTTAGCTACCTACATGATGATGCATGCCAATTATGGAAAATACAATGGCGTAAGAATTATTTCAAAAAAGAATTCGAAAATGATGCAAACGGCTGTTTCAGACATAGCCGCTTATGGATTTGCGTTAGAAACACCAGCAACAATAATTGACGGAAAGGTAATGGTAGGGCATACAGGATCTGCATATGGACTATATAGTGCGATGTTTTTTAATCCACAAGAAAAATTTGGCATTGTTGTAATTAGTAATGGATGTCATCCGGGTGAAACAAGTGGATACAACAATGTGATTAGAAAAACGGTAAACGCATTGTACGATAATTTAATTGCTAAATAAAGTGTATGTCTCAATTAATTGGTACTTGTATATGGTTTGACGGAAATGCAAAAGAAGCATTCAATTATTATCAAAATATATTTAAAGAGGTAGAATTACTATCTGAAAATCCGTTTGCTGTAGTTTACAATTTATATGGTAGACGATTTATGCATTTAAATGGAGGACCGGGACATCCTGTTTCACCAGCTATTTCTTTTTACATCATGGCTGATAGTAATGAAGAAGCTGAAACCATCTGGCATCAACTTATTGTTGACGGTAAAGTTTTAATGCCTTTAAATGAATATCCTTGGAGTAAAAAATACGGATGGTGTGCTGATAAATATGGTGTGAACTGGCAAATTATAGTAGACTACAAGAGTAGCTGTAAAGTGATGCCTAGTTTTATGTTTTGTGGAAATAATGCTGGTAAGGCCGAAGAAGCAATTACCTATTATAAATCTCTTTTTACAGATTCAAATCTTGTAGAAATGAGAAAATACGAAAAGGGCGGACATGATACCGAAGGATTTATCATGTATGCACAGTTTGAACTTAATAAATTGCCTTTTGGCATCATGGACAGTTCTGCGCCGCATGGCTTTAGTATTACAGATGCCGTTTCATTTACAATTTCAGTAAATACGCAAGAAGAAATAGATTACTACTGGGATTATCTCGCAAAAGACGGAGTCGCCGGAAAATGCGGTTGGCTGCAAGATAAATATGGTATTCACTGGCAAGTAGTACCATCCATTTTAGGTAAATACATGACAAGTCCTGAAACGGCACCTAAAGCAACCTATGCCTTTTTACAAATGACTAAATTTATTATTGCTGATTTAGAAAAAGCTGTGGAGGGAGGTCAATAAAGTGTATCCATTACAACTAGTTACGCTAAATACTGAACATACACTGTATGTTCCTGACCCAGCACTTATTCAATCAACCTATCAAAAATTAGCAGCAGAAAATACTGCAACTATATTTCCATATTGGGCTAAAGTTTGGGCGTCAGCTCATGCAATGACCCAGTTTTTACAAGAAGAACCAACGTGGATACAAAATAAAATAGTTCTCGAAGTTGGTGCAGGGGTTGGGATTCCTTCCTTTTGTATTGCTTCACTAACAAAAAAAATAATAATTAGTGATTATGCACCGGATGCAGTTGCATTACTTCAAAAAAATATTAATCATTTAGCGCTTAACAATGCACAGGCTGCATGTATTGATTGGAATACAATTTCTGAAGATACTACTGTAGATACCATTTTACTTAGCGATACCAATTACGAACCATCTGCACACAATAATTTAGTTGTACTAATTAATCGGTTTATTAATAATGGAAGTAGCATAATATTAGCGACTCCCAACAGACTCGCTTCAAACCCTTTTATAGAGCGTATTTCTAAATATATTACTAGTACAAAAAAGTATAGTATACCAGAAAATGATACGAACAAAGAAATTGTTGTGATGGTACTTAAAAAATAATTTATCTTGAAAATTATTATAAAAAAGAAAGCTGGCAATAAACATACGATCTCCTATATCAGAGAAGGTTTTGAAGATTATTGGATTGAAGCAGATGATTTTTTGGTATTACATGACTTGTGTCATTATGCTATAGAAACTACATTGCAATATAAAAATGCATTTTGGGGACTTATAGCAGGAGGTATTAATCCAAGTATTTTTGAAAATAAAGAAACAAGAGATTCATTAGATCTTGCAAACGAAGCTTGGTACGCAGAGCATCTTGCTAATCTTTTATTAATTGAATTTACGCAAGGTGAATTTGAAGATATTAATGCTATTCTTGAACAAAGCTTGAGGCAGCAGAATTCTCGCATTCCAACAATTCAATTTTCAAACATTGTAGTTGAAGAAATTAGAGCACTTCTACATACATTAATAGAAAATTGGCGAGTGGTTGAAGTAGGTGATTATCTAAGTTTAGACTTTACAATTTCGGCATAAGATTTTGGTAGCACCATTTTGAAACGGCTATAGGATGCCTCCGAAATATTTTTTGTATCAAATGGAACATACTTTACATAGTCTGTATTTGCTCCGGCCAATCTTCCGTATTTATAGTCGTAAGTGAACCAACCATCTGGCTGTAGAGCGGCTTTAGGAACGCTCGTATTAGGGACAGTAATAAAAAATTGGTTTGTTTGTTTAGTAGCAGTGTTTGTAAGGGATTGGCTTCTGAGCGCTGAGTACGCCTCTTTAGCTGTTTCAACAGAAGGGTCTATCAATTCTACTTTTTCAACAAGATAATTTCGGTATCTATATTGATTGTCTTTTTTGTATTGATACAATTCGTTTAAGACAGATGCAATCGTATCTTTTAAGTAAGGATAATGCGTACAACCTAAAATGAGTGTATTTAAAGGCTTCGTAACTTTTTCTTGCACCATTTTTTCTAATAAACTAACCAAGTGGTAACGCACATAATTTGATGGGTCGTTTAATTGCATATCTAAACAACTTCCTTTATCATCATATTCACACAAGAGCTTATTATTAGAAGCATCAAAACGATATGCACTTAATAATGTCGTATCAATCGTATACTTATTGTTTTTAAGAGAAGGGCCTTTATACTCTTTTCTAGCCTTGGTTAATGTATCTACAAAATAACTCCAGTCACGGTCAATACTTTCAGCCAGTCCAGAACCGCCCTGACTAATAACTGATAATGCTGGCATACCCATTGCCTTTGCCATGTCCTGTAAGGTTCTGGGATACCCGTTAGACGCAACCGTTCCAGCAGTTGCAAAAACACCAATGGTTCCAGTACCCTTTTTTTGCTGGTAGGCTAATGCTGCTTTTGAACCAGCATCAATAACACCTATTACAGGTACATCAATATGATCTTGTTGCAATTTTAATTTAATATCTAATAAGGCATAAGCTGTAGCAGTATTACAAGCTAGGACGATCATTTTTACAGGAGGCTTTTGAACTGCGTCTGTTAAAAAGAACTGCATATTTTTTTGAATATGTTCTTTTAATAAATCGGTTTTATTTTCTGCAGCATAATTACCATAGGGCATATTTGCTTGGTCTGCTAAATATTGAAAATATTCTTTAGTAAAATCGGGCTTTCCATCTGCTCCAGGCTTACCGGTTTCATTATTAAATGCATCAAGAGCTAATATAGCCTCCAGCACGGTTAACCCACCAGTACCAGAGTCGAATACCCCAATTGGAAGGGCTTTTTTGTTATTTTTTATTGCTTGTGCATCAACATGTATTTGAACTATCAAAATCAAAACAAAAACAATAAAATAAATTCGTTTCATAAAATGCATTTATACAACTAATGTAATTAATTTTATTTTAATCAATTCAAATGAACCAAAACGTTACTCAATATATTTCAAGGGCAAAGCTTTGGAAAGAAGAGCTTCAAGCTATTCGTGAAATTTTATTGGAAACAGAACTCGTTGAAGAATTTAAATGGGCTTCCCCTTGTTACACACACAACAATAAAAACATTATTATTCTTGCTCCATTTAAAGAATATTTTGCTTTGGGTTTTTTTAATGGTGCTCATTTAACGGACCCAAAGGAATTGCTGGTTAAGCCAGGTGAGCACACAAGAGCTGGAAGACAGTTAAGGCTTGAAAATACCCAAGACATTGTCAAGAAAAAGAGCATTATTAAAAAGTTCATTAAAGAATCTATTTCAGCAGAAGCGTTTACTCCCTCAAAGCCAGAAGCAGCCCCAGCAATAGTTGTAGAAGAATTAAATGTAATTTTTAAAAAGAACGCTGCGCTCAAAAAAGCATTTGAATCTTTAACACCTAGTAGACAAAGAGGTTATTTAATATTTTTTTCGGGGGCCAAACAATCTGAAACCAGGATTGCTAGAATTGAAAAGTATACACATCAAATTTTATGTGGCAAGGGATTAACGGATTGTACCTGTGGACTTTCCAAACGAATGCCTGCTTGTGACGGTTCTCATAAATATCTGAAAAAATAGACCTCTATTATTTTTTATGCCAACGCAACACCGACTCAGCAACGCGCTTTCCTAAATTTTGACCTTTTAGTAAAAAAGAATCATTCAGTTTAGTATCAAAAGGGGCTTCATTTGTAATTGCAGATGCGCCAAATGGAGCAGTCCAGTCTTCACCGCCAACTACAACCATACCAAAAACAAGCATAGCGTGTAAAATTGAAACCTGCACCAACTCTTCACCTGAAGATATACCCCCACCAGTAACAAATGCAGCACCTATTTTATTTTTTAAAGGCGAACCTTCAAATGGCCACGACTCTATAAATTTTAAAACATCTGAAGACAGATTCGCATTATGAACAGGGCTTCCTAAAATGATTGCATCGGCATTTACAAGATCGCTTGTACTTGTTTGTTCTATAGGTTTAATTACAATTGCAATATCATCATGGATAGCCGCACCTTTTGCAATGGCATTTGCCATAAGTGCCGTTTTTCCTGATTTTGAATGATACGTTATTAATATTGTATGTGGTTTTTGCGCAAATGAACTTGTACTGCAAAAAAATAAAATGAGCAAAAAGTACGACTTTGTTTTCATGATGTATTTTTTATTTAGAAGTATCCAGTTGATACGCTAATATATCTGCGGGCTGACAATCGAGTGCTTTACATATCGCTTCTAATGTACTAAAACGAATGGCTTTTGCTTTACCTGTTTTTAGTATTGACAAATTAGCCAAAGTCAATCCCACCCTATCTGATAGCTCATTTAAAGAAATTTTTCTTTTTGCCATCATTACGTCTAAATTTACTTCTATTGGCATATTAAACAGTTAAGTCGTTTTCGGATTGAAGTTCAATTCCTCTTTTAAATATTGTATCAATAATAATAATAATCGCTGCCATAAAAATGAAAGCTGAGCCGTCTGTCCAATAGTCGTTCGATTGGTTTACATCATATCCCTTTTGTAAAATATTTTTTACTACTTCTTTTGCAATAATGCTGATAACACCAATTGAGAGTGTTAATTTACTTATTCGATTAATTTGTAAAGACACAAATACACTAAACGGTTTTTGTAAATCAAGTTTGCCAACAAGTTTAATTACCTCATAAAATAGAAAAGCTTTCAAAAGCGAGATCGCTAAAATAAAGCCATAGATTAAAAAGAAAACAAATTGGCTTCTCTCATACATGGCACTTAAATCAAGCTTGTTGTACAAGTTTTTTAATATGAGTGGATTCCATAAACTATACCCAAAATTGACAGCTAAAGCACCCGTTTCGATACATAGGCCTACAAAAATGAACCATGCCACAACTTGCAAAAATTTGAAGACAAATGATGAATTTTTGGTCATATCCTTATATTTTATGACCCAAAACTACATTTATTTATTGAATATCAATAAATATTTATTAATCATCGTTCTCTATATACTTTTTTGCTTCATCTGGATAGAGTGAAGCATAGAGCTCTCTCACTGCCTTTTGTCTTTTTAGATCCTTTTTTCGTTTATAGATAGCATCACACCTTTCTAATAAATCTGATGGTACCGGAATCTTGTAACCCAGTTGTTTTGATTGAGTGCTAAAAAACAAAGGAATGTCTATTGCTGGATTAAAGGATGGGGCCTCCACAGCAACATAAGAAAATCTATTTTTTAAAAAAATGGTTCTTAACCCATCATAAGTTGCAATAGTGGGAATAGAAGAATGATCATCATCAGGATAGTATTTTGAATAAAAAAGTAGTCCATTATTTTTTATAGTTCTTACGCCAGTGCAAAAAGCAAGTATACTTCTTTCATGTTCTGAATATAAAGTCTTTTGTTTTTTTACTTCTACCGTATCTTCTATTTCTGTGGTATTTGCAATACCAACAAATAATGATTTGCCTGCATAATTATTTTTTGATAGGCTATCTAATACTTGTTTTGAAAACTTTCTTTCATCATACCAAGTGCTAGGATCAATAACTATATAATTGTCAAATAAATTTTTGTGCTTCGCCAAAATATTAAGTGCAAATATTCCACCAAAACTATGCCCTACAAGCGTTCTATAGTTACTTACTGGATATTTTGAAGCAACATAATTAAATACCTCGGTTTCTAAAAAACGCGTAAACAAATCGGCGCCACCTGTTTCTTTGGTATAAGGCATTAATTTATTCTTGGGTATTGGATATGGTGTTAACTCATTCGTTCTTTTATAAGGAGGAATACACACCACAATCATTTTTGGAATCATCATATTACCAGAGAATTCCGATAACTCTTTAACCATACCTGCCACTGATAAATAATGAGATCCCCCATCCAGTACATAAAGCACTGGATATTTAGCGGTACTATCTTTACCCTCTCTAACATCTTTTGGTAAGTAAACAAAAATATCTCTGTTTGCTTTATAGGTTTTGGAATAAACACTATCTACGGTTCCAAAATATACTTGTGCATGAGCGCCAATACAAAAAAGAAGTGCTACGGATAAGAATGTTTTTTTGAGCTTAGACATCTAAAAAAGTTTTGCTATAGTATTGAATGTTTTTTCATTTGCTTATCCATTACACTAAACCATACAGGAGGCACAAGCGCTAGTAAAATCATGCCCGGATACCCTGTAGGCATTTGAGGCGCATCGTCCATATGTCTAAGCACTTGATATTTACGTGAAGCCATATAATGGTGATCACTGTGCCTACTCAATTCAAAAAATATAAGTCTTCCAATTACATGATTGCTATTCCAACTATGCGCTGGTAATACCCGCTCGTAGGTTTGATCGTTTCTTTGTTGTCTTTGCAAACCGTAATGTTCGATATAGTTTACCGTTTCTAACAGTGCTGCGCCAATAAATGCGGCTACTAGAAAATGACTAAATATAACAAGTCCAAAATTTAAATAAATAAGCAGGCAAAAACTAATTTGAATCATTTGAAATAAAGCCATCTCATTCAATATAAGCGGAAACTTACTTTTTCTTTTTTGCGCGTCCTGGGTAGCTATTTGCCAAGCTTTTACATACGTACCCCTAAACGTTTGCAGCCAAAAAGAATACAACGACTGTTTGTATTTTGCAGTACTTGGGTCGTTAGGCGTTGCCACATGTTTATGATGCCCTTTATTATGCTCAATAAAAAAGTGCATGTAAAGACTGGTAAGTAATAAAGACTTTGCAAAAAATTGCTCTGTTTTGTTAACTCGGTGTCCGAGCTCATGTGCCACATTAATACCAAATCCACCACACAAAAGGCCCATAGCAATTATTCTACCAATAATATCAATTATCGTCAGCTGGTCATTAAAACTTTGTAAGAAAATATATAAAAACACATATTGCAGCGGCACAGTTAACCATAAAATAAAGTCATAGATTTTGTTTTCTTTGGCTACTACTTCTTCTGTTTCCTTTAAGTTGTTAGCGTTTGGCTCAATAAATAATTCGGTTATTGGTACCAAGAAAAAAACAAAAATGAGTGGTATAAAACAATAAATGCCAGTTCGCGTAAATGCTAAAAAGGCAAAGAAATAAATAATAAATGGTGAGAGGTAGCGAAAGGTCTTTATAAACGATACCATAGCATTTGGTTTAATATTAGCAGTAAGATACAAAAACTAGATAAATAAACTAGGGTAGATAAAACAAAAGCCCCTTGCAAGCAGTTAACTCACAAGGGGCTTATGTATAAACAACCAAAACTATTTGATTAAACCATAAAAGGTTTGCTCGATTTTTTTGAATTCGTCTTCAAGGACATCGATAGCGCCAATTCGGGATGGAGAAAATGGTTCGATACCAAAAACAAGTGAGAAATAAACATCACTAAGTCTTCTTCTAAATTTAAACTCATCAAAAAATACGGTTTTACGTTTTGTTTCAATGATTTCTTTTCTCAAACTATCTAATGCATTGTATTTATCAGTTTCGATAGAAGACTTATTATCTTTTTTTGAAAGCACCGCAATAGAGCGGTCTAGTGAGTCTACCAGTACTGCTAATTTTTCATGCAATCTAAACAAGTGCATAGACTGTTCATGTAGTTGATTAATTTTTGCCGCAGTAAAACCTTTTTCATTATTAGGTTCAATCAAAAATGTTTGTTCAAATTTTTGATTACCTACTTCTAATACCGCTTTATACTTTCCGGTTTTAACCTTAGGCCCTAATACAGAAGAAAATAAAACACTAGACTGTGCTGTAAATCCACCTAGTGCTACTTTACACGGGTTTTGGTCTAGTCCCCAATAAACTCTGTTAAGTCCTTTATTGGAGCTTCCATTGATATCTTTTATTTTATTATTGTTGGCATCATACAAAACAATTTTTACAGATTGTTCCGAACGCTGTTTCAAATAATATTCAAATGTTGGTAGGTTAGCTTTATTACCAGCAACCCATCCCGCTAAATTACCGTCATCAGATGGCACTTGTGGTGCAACATCGTATTTAAAATTAGCGACAGGATAAAACTGCACATCTTTTGTTAAATCAGATTGGATGAGTCTTCTAAGAGATGCTAAATTATCGAGTACGTAAATACCTCTGCCATGTGTAGCAATTGCTAGATCTCCGGTTTGAGGTACTACTTTTAAATCTCGTACAAGTGCATACCAAGGAATATTTTGATACTTACTTCTCATCCAAGTAGCGCCTGCATCAATAGAAATAAATAAACCCATTTCTGTTCCCAAAAATAAAAGGTTTTCTTGCGCTAAGTCTTCTCTAATTACGTGAGCAAATCCTGTAAACTCTTTAGACGTAAATTTCTTCCAAGTTTTACCTGCATCATTGCTTACAACTACATACGTAGCATGGTCACCATAAGCATGATTGTCTAGTGTCACATACACTCTGTTTGGATTTTTTGAAGAAAGCTCTATACTTGAAATCCATGCAAATTTTGGAACACCTGCAGCCCAAATATTTGGAGATAAATTAGTCCAGCTTTTACCGCCATTGTTCGTGTACTGTAAATGACCATCATCCGTACCAACCCAAATTATATCTTCGTTTTTAGGGTCTTGCGTCATTGTAAAAATGGTGCAATGGTTTTCGGCGCTGGTGTTATCGCCAGTAATTCCGCCACTTTTTTCTGTGTTCTGTTTGTTTCTATCGTTGGTGGTAAGGTCTGGAGATATTTTTGTCCAATTGTTTCCTTCATCGGTAGATTTATACAAGTACTGATTTGCAGTATATAGATTATAACCGCCTACACGCTTGGTGCTTTTTGCAACTACAATTGGCGTGTTCCAATTCCATCTGTGTAAATCTTCACCTAAATTTCTTTGTGGTTTAATTCCATAACTTAACCCATTTGTAAGGTTAATTCTATTGATTTCTCCACCTTGAGATTCGGCATAAACGATGTTTGAATTTATAGGTGATGGTTGCACCCAAAATCCATCTCCGCCATTTAAAAATTTCCAATCGGTACTTGCAACACCACCTGGCGATGAGCTTGGCGCCATCCAAGAACCATTGTCTTGTAGGCCTCCATATACGTTAAAATCTTTTTCATTACTTACCGAAACATGATAAAACTGTCCAACTGGCAAGTTGTTTAAAAAAGACCATGAGATGCCTTTATTATGGCTTACATAAACACCACCGTCAGTTCCTAAATACAAAGTGTTGGTATTGTTTGGATTGATCCATAAAGCATGATGATCTGCGTGCGGAACCACATCTCCAATGATCGTATTGGACCATGCAAAACCACCATCAATTGAATATTGAAAATCAAATGCAGGACGGTATACACGCTTTGGATCTTTAGGATCAAACTCTAGGGTACTAAAATAAAATGGGCGCGCTGTAATATTATCTGTACTAGCAAGTTTAGTCCAAGTATCACCTTCATCTTGCGATTGATATAATCCAGGAACTTTTGCTTCTACAATGGCCAATACTTCTTTAGGTTTTGAAGGATTTATAGTTACTACAATTCTACCTAAATCGCCTTCTGGTAAACCAGCTTCAATTTTTTTCCATGTTTTACCGCCATCGATAGATTTGTATAGTGCACTTGTATTTCCACCAGAGTTAAACGAAAAAGGTTGACGTCTAAACTTCCAAAAACTTGCTAATAAAACATTTGAATTGGTAGGACTCATTGCAATGTCTGCACATCCTGTTTCTTCATCAACATATAAAATTTTATTCCATGTTTTACCACCATCTTTAGAATGGTAAAGCCCTCTATGTTTACTAGAACTCCATAATGGACCTGGAACAGATACATAAATACTTTTAGAATTAGTAGGATCAATTATTATTTTACTGATATGCTCAGTACTATCTAATCCAATTTTTTGCCAATTAGATCCAGCATCTGTACTCTTATAAATTCCGTCACCAATAGATACGGAATTACGCATATTACTTTCACCAGTTGCTGCGTAAATTGTTTTTGAAGCATTGGGATCAATGGCTAACGCACCAATGGATTGACAATACTTATCAAAAATGGGGCTGAAAGAAATGCCACCATTCATGCTTTTCCAAATACCACCACCTGCAGTACCAACAAATAAATTAATCTGATTGTCAACGGTAACCCCTGCAATACTGGTAATCCTGCCACTCATTGTTGAGGGTCCAAGATTTCTTGCAGTCATGGATTGAAAAAAAGAAGAATTGGTTAATACACTCGACGCTGTGTTTTGTGCGCGCACTATTGTTATGCTTAACAATAGGTAAGCACTTATTAGAAGTCTATGCTTTATCATATTTGATTATTATCCTTTGAAAATATTCTCGTCAATTACGGGATTTACTTCAATAACATCCATTACTAAAACTTGTCCCATTTGTTCTGATTTGTGTGGTATTTTAATGCCAAAGGGAATTGTTTTATAATCAAGCAATTTGGTAACCATTTTCATTTCTTGGCCTTGTTGCTTCACTGTTTTTTCTTCTTTATAAATTAAAGAGGTGTTTACATCAAAAAAATAAACGCTTTCGTTTTTATTTTTTGTAACCATTTTAATTTTATAAAACTCATTGCCGTCTTCTTCATCTTTTCCAATAAACTCAACAGTTGAGCCTTTGGCTGCATAATCCACAAACTCATCCTGAATATCTAATTCATCCAATTTTTGCTGAAGTTCTTCTCCAGAAATTGGTTGTAATGTAGATTTTCCACCAAATGGATTTTGAGACCATCCCATTGATGGGGTAGTGATATCAATAATTTTTTGTCCTTGAAACTCAGCATCTACTCTTACACCAGTTCCATGAACAGCTTGTTGCGTAAAATTAATTTTAATTCCCTGAACTTCAATGTAACCATTCACTTTCATGGATTTAACCTGTGTCCATTTGTCTTTGCCACCAATAGCAGTAATATACTTGCCAATAATTTCATCGGCGGTTTGTGCATTTAGTTGTGCTGATAAAAACACAAAAGAAAAAAGGAGCGATACGCTTAATAAGATCTTTTTCATGAGGTTTGATTTTAATTACAAATATAAATATTGGCCAACAGGCCTTTATACCAAAAGGATAAATGGTGATGGGGTAATTTAATTGGTAAGTGATTTGAACAGGTCTCGGAATATCAATGCCAGTAAAACAATGATACCTACAATAATTTCACCACGGTATTTTTTAGCGAATGCAGTGAGTTTATTCATGCTTAATTTATTTAATTAAATTTAATTTGTCAGATACCTCATCAAATTTAATGTTTATACATTTTATGGGAAAACTAAATCAAGCAAATTTCTTACAATTAAATAAGTGAGTAAAGCAATTACAATTGCTACGCGATACTTGTGTTTTTTGACAAATGCTGTTAGTTTATTCATTTTCTTATTTTAATATGAATAAACCCAATTATTACAGATTTTTGATATCTAAAGGAGAATTAGAGTATTAATACTAAGTATTTGTATCAGCTTCTGTTGCAACTATATATGGTAACGTTCTTTTAGTATATGCAAATGATGTAGGGCATGGCCAAAAATGATGAATCCTAATGCATTAACTGATATAGGATTGTCACTTGCGGTACCCAGGCGTTTCTGCTGATCCTCTGTAAATGAGGCATATAGTAGATTGGTTGATTGTCTTACAACCCTCCATTCCACCAACATGTCTTTCCAATTTCTATTGGCCGCCGTTGCATTGTTTGCATATTCGTTTTCATCAAACCCTGGAATTGGCGTGGCTTCGCCCCTTGCAATAGCGAGTGCCCTGTAGGCAAATATGCGCTCTGTATCAATAACGTGTTGAAACATTTGCTTAATTGTCCACTTACCAGGTCCATATGAATAATTAATTTTTTCTACTGGTATTGCATCCCAAAACGCAATAATTCTTTCGTTGTATTGCTGTACTAAAATGGAGTAATCTTTTCCACTCGTATAGTTAATGTAGGTCTGGTAAAAGCTACCATATTCTTTTGTGCTAGGACGTGACATAGTAAGGTTTGATTGTTAGACTACAAATATAGACGATGTATAATTGTGTTACTACAATTATACTAATGGGGCAATTTCCTTAAGGCTTTCTTGTCGCCTTGCCCTTTCCCAGTTATCCATTAATTCATTTTGATGAAGTGATGCCCACTCTTTAACAATTCCAAGTACCCTGAATGGGAGATGTCCACCAATTATTTCATTTTTTTCAATATCTATGATGCCTTCAAAATTAGCATACACTGCATGAAAATGTGGTGGATTGTGATCTCTATAAAACATACGAATGATGACGCCTAAAAAACAACTAATTTGAGGCATGTGATAATTTTGGATTTTGAATATCTCCAAAATTTTTTCCGGTAAGTTCAAGATAAATTTTATTTGCGTCTATCTCAAGTTCATTAGACCATGCAACAGAATATCCATTTGTAAAAACCTTTGCAAATTTGCTTTTATCCTTTAGCTCTTGAAAGATTCCATTTTGAACTAAATCATTCAATTGAATAGATCCAGATATACCATCTTCAAATTTGATATGAATCGTATAATCATTGATATATGCAACTTCCTCAATTTTCATTATCGAATTTACAAATAATTTTAGAGAAAGAAGTGAGCAAGTATAAATACATATGAAACTAAATTATTCATATACAAAACTTGATATATAACATGCTGATAGACAAAGTAATTGGAATTTACTAATGATTGCAAAACTAATATCAATAATTATAGTTTTACCCCAACCGTAATAAAGAAGTTACGAGGCTCAGCAGGCATGATTCCTGGACCCGGATAACCACCAGCGCGTCTTGTAAAATATTTTTCACTTAACACATTATTTATACCCGATTTTACAAATAACTTTTCACTAAACTTATACGTGCCACTTATATCTACTAGCTTATAAGATGGAATTAATCCATTCAAACCATTTGCAGTAGGTGTTACTGTATTATTTGCATCACTAAATACTTCTGAAACATAACTATATTGAGTTGTAAATGTGAATGCTTTTTTAGTGTACGTGATTCCTGTTCTAATAATATTATTAGGTGCGTTTTCAACCTTCTTATTGTATAAACTTGTTTCTACAAGTTGATTGCCTTGCCTAGTAATTAAGTTAAAATTTGCATAGCGTGCTTGGATAATGGCAATAGACGAAAAGAAAGTTAGATGCCCAATTGTGCTATTTTTCATCCAAACTTTTGTCGGACTAAACTCCAAGAGTGCCTCTACGCCTTTACTCTGGCTATTCCCTACATTAGTTCTAAAATTATAAAAACTTCCATCTGCTTTTTGCTGTGCAATTACGCCAATACGGTTGTTGTATTGTAAAATAAAACCACTCACATCAAAAAATAAATAGTCTTTTACTTTTCCACGGTAACCTAAATCAATATTATAACCTTTTGCGTCTTCTAAATCTGGATCAATAATATCGGTGATAGGATTGGCCGTTAAATCACTAAACAAAACGGGACGATACGACTGCGCATAGTTTGCATAGATTTCTGTAGAACCAATATGGTATTCGGCACCAATGCCCGGCAAAATAAACTGACGACTTTTTTGTTGCTTAACACCGGCCATGTTGTTAATATGCTCAATTCTAAATCCTGGAATAAGTATCAAATGCTTGCCAAGCTTGAAAATATTTTCTGCAAAAAAAGCAGTGTTCTCTGTTAAAAAATTAAGATTGGTTGGGAAGGGCGCTAGTGTATTTAAATTATAATCGAAACCGGTATCGCCTTTGCCGTTTTGTAAACGGTTTGTTGTACCTCTAAAATAGCGGATGCCGGCAGATATTGTCTGTTCATTATTACCCATCTTATACGTACTTATGTAGCGCATTTCTGCTCCAAAGTTTCGGTACTGATCTTTATCTACGCGTCTGTTATTGTATTGTAATGTAGACGCATTAATCGTATCAGCTACATTTGGCGCAAGCATAAATCCAATACTGTTTCGATCACCCATCATTCCAAAAGTTTTGATGTTTAATCTACTACGCTCATTAATGGTGTAATTCAAATTGAGTGCTGCCATATTCCATTGTACTTCAACCCAGTTTCTATTTCTGATACTTCTATATGCATCTTTAGAAAATTGAACATCTGTTAATCCACCAGGCTGCTTGCTCAAATAATCAAAGTGCGTAATTTCCATACCAAGCTTTAGTTTATTACTAAGCTTCCATGTATAATTTGCAAAACCAGTGTTCACCGTAAAGCCACTGTTTTCTCTAAACCCATTTCCTTTTCGGTGATCCCAAAATGCATAATAATGTGCTTTTTCATTTTGGCCACCTATGGCATGGTAGGAATTAAATAAACCAAAGCTACCCGCTGTTTGCTGTGCTTCATATTGAAAAGTTTTTTTGAGCTCACTTCCATTTTTTAGAATAAAATTTACGAGTCCGCCAAACTGTGGACCATATTGCAAGCTTCCTGCACCTCTTACTACTTCTACGCGTTGCACCGAATTTAATTGAGGAGTATAATACGCTTCTGGATATCCAAAAGGATCAGCGCTGATATCATATCCATTTTGACGAATATTAAATTCCCAGCTTCTATTCGGACTAAGGCCACGAGCAGCAATGCCTATTTGAATTCCACTTGGATCACTTTCCCAAATATGAATCCCTGGCACTTTGGCCATCACCTGTCGCATGGTATTGGTAACCACATTGCCCTGCACATTATCCATTACAATAAGTGTATTTTTTTTGCCAGCATTAATGGTTGTACCAACCACTTCAGGTAAAAAATGAATATCAGCAGCTGAATTTCGGCCCACCAGCGTTATGTCTGGTAAAAATTTAGGTACTATAAATCCAGTATCCTTTGTTTTGATGGGCTGCTGGGCAGAAATAAGATTAAAAAATTGAACAAAAGCCAGTATTAGTATCGTTTTCCTCATTATCATAAAAAATATGGCCGCAAGTTGGCTACAATTTTTTATAAGTATTTACGGATATGGAAAACTGAATAGCGATATACGGAAAATAAGAGGGAACTGTTGCAGATAAAAAATTACCACAAAAATGATTTATAAAACAAGAAGAGATTAAATTCGAGGACTTACTTTCTAGCACGAATGGCCGTTTATTTAAATATAGAATAATGAGCAATCATAAAAACCTATCTATTGTCATGAATGCACTCATGACTATGTACTCAGAGAGAGTTCCGGATGTAAAAAAAATCATTCATGACTTAATCAGAGAAAATATAATTTCTGATGTAAACGAAATACGCAACGATCACATTGCATTTCGAACAATGGGAGTGCCACATCTTGGTATTGCTTCTTTAGAAAAAATATTCCTTCATTTCGGATACATTCGAAAAGAACATTACGCTTTTGCTTCAAAAAAACTAGATGCATATTGGTATGCGCCACCATCTGAAGAGTTCCCAAGAATATTTATTAGCGAACTGCGCGTGCATGATTTATCCAAAGAGGCGCAGGATATCATTTTTTCTTACACCAAAGAAATTACAAGCGACCCCGTTGATGGTTTAGACCTTAATGATGCCGTTGCCGTTGGAAACTTTCTTCATCAGCCACTTTGGAGAATTCCTTCGAAAGAAGATTATCTCAAACTACTAGAGGAATCTGAATACGCAGCATGGGTTATCTATAACAGATATTATTTGAACCATTATACAATAAGTGTTCATTATTTGAAAGAAGGATTCAATCAACTTCATGAGTTTAATGCGTTTCTTGAGCGTAATGGTATTGTGTTAAATAATTCTGGCGGTAAGATAAAAGTGAGTCCTGACGGGCTTTTGCTGCAAAGCTCTACGGTTGCTCAAATAGTGAAAGCCTCATTTGCTGGAGATCAAGAACATGATATTGCCGGTAGCTATGTCGAATTTGCAGAGAGAAAAGTACTTCCAGAATTTGCACATATTCCTGAAGGAGAAAGAAAAAGAGAACATCTTAGAGAAGGATTTGAAGCCAATAATGCCGACAAAATTTTCGAAAGTACATTCACCAGTCAAATTAATAGACCACAATTTTAAGCGAGTTTTTGATAAAGCCCTTCAAGCTTTGATTTTTGGACTATAAGGGCATCTCCCGTTATCGTTGCTTTTTTGGCATCCCAAACAGCAGGTACGGCAAGCTTCCCTTTGGAAAGGGAATACATCCATAATAAATCAATAAAATTGATGAAGAGATTAATCCTATAAAATAATGTGGCTTTTTCTAATTGGAAACCCAAATTATGTAAAGTTCGGTCATTGAAAAAATAAGAAGTCCCAATGATATTTACGGATGCTGGTATACGTTTATCTTCTATTAACTGAATAAGGTTTAATAAACCTTCCAAATGATAAAGTATGATTCTATTTCTCAATGGTATTCCTGACTTCACTTTTCTCAAAACAAATAAATGATCAAAGCTAGTGCCACTGTGTAAATCTATTTGCTTATCGTTGGCCATATAGCCTAAAAGCATTGGCGAATAATAAGTATATCCACCAGTTAGTGTAAAAATTGGCGTAAATAGAAACTGGCTAATTGGCACATACAAAATGAACAACAAATAAAACAATGGTTGAGCATTACCCTCAGCAATAATTACAATGCCTAAAAAAATTCCTATTAAAAGAAATAGAATGGATTGAATCCATACCAATGATTTAGGTTGTTTGTAAAAGTTATTCATCTTTAACGAGTTGATATTCATTTCTTTTAATCCAAACATCTGTGCCATCAAATTTCACGTCTTTAACAACTGAATAATTGTTAGACTTTAATGTATAAGTATGTCTTAAAATAGCTTTTTTATGATCGTTTCCATCTTCTCCGGCTATTTCGGTTACCAATGTAAAAGATCCATCAGCAGACTTCTTAAAATCAACTATTTTATCCTTACCGAAAAGTTTGTCATTAACGTAAGTGGTATCCTTAGCGTTTGCTTGTGGCTCTTTTGGATATTCATATGACATTATATATCCTTTGTTATCACCCGTTAAGCTTATTTTGATATTGGCTAACATCGTGTACGGCTTGCCAGATGTGTAATCCAAATAGGTTAATTTGCCCTCCCAGCTACCAACGGAGTTGGATAAGTCAGTTATTGTAACTCGTTGAGCATTGGAATACCCCCAGTTTAGTATCAATAGAATAAATAAAATGTATTTTTTCATATAAGAATTATTTTGATTTTTTGCTTTCTACCGCTATACTCCCGCAGGGAATGAATGCAAAATCTTTACCTATAGTAATTTTATAAAATAATTTTTCGCCGTCTAATATTAGTGAAGCGCGTGCAGTCCCATTGATCTCGTGCATAAATACAGGAATATAAAAATAGTAGACCTCTTTAGGATCAATCGTTTTTTTCAAAACTTTTACCTGTTTCGAGTTATCATTTAAAAGAGATTCTAAATCAGTTAGTCCATAGTTGAATAACTGTTCTTTTTCATGATTCATTGTGTCTTTAGGAAGCAACATTTTTATATGAGCATCTGTGGATTGTAAATAAGTAATGTCAGGAAATGTAAGCTGTAATTGAATGGGTGTGGATGTTTGATTGTGTATACGCGTCCAAAATATTACATGACTATATTTTATGTTGTTCAAATACTTTACGCCCCCTCCTTTGGGTAAGCTATGCGTAAATATCACATTCTTTTGGTTATCAAAGGAGTACTTAACTTCTGTGTCAATCCAATTTCTTATTGGACCCACTTGCCCATAAGTGCTTATATAAAATAGAGATAGAATGAATAAGACTGAAATTCTCATAAATTAATTTACAAGAATGACTTTATTACATCTCTGAAAATCAAAAATAGAAATACAACTACACCCACAATAATTTCTTTGCGGTACTTTTTAAAAAATTGAGATAGTTTATCCATAAAAATTTACTTGTCATTCAAACCAATACCCAATCCAAACATAGCTGCTACTAAAGCCAAGTGAATTATTAATACTCCTTTTTGCCAAGTAGGTCTGTCATTCCACTTTTGTTCTGGATTGAATGGATCAAATGCCATTCCAATCCCTAATGAAGCAGCTGCTTGCATATAATCTTTAGAGACAATTGCTTGGAATAGTCCTAATAGTAAAAATCCAATGTAAAGGAATTTGTTAAATGATGTATTCATAGAGATGTCTTTTAATTCGTTTCAAAATTAAAAATTAAATCTCTTCAATTATTGAAGTCCCTGTTGAAAAATCCCCGGAAGTCCATTGCCATGTTTCGTGTAAACGAATTTTACCATTTGTAAGTATTTCTGGTTTTGAAAAACACTTACCAGTCATAATCTCGTTATTGCTGTTAATTTGATGGTAACTCATTTCTATACATCCTTCTTTGTCAACCAACCCAATTAAATGGCCGTATATGATTTTGCCGCCTTTATATTCAGAAGATATGATATTGCCTTCTTGTTTGTAATAAAAAAGAGTTTCTGGTGATGTTTCCCCGTTATCCGTATTTTGAATGGGTCTAAAAGCTTTATTGTTGTAGTTAATCATTATGTTTTCAGATTGTTCATTAAAGTTAATTAAAGAAAAATAAAGAGTTGCAGCTAACCTAACTGATCGATAGACAAAGAAAAAGCCATCATTTCTGATGGCTTGTCCAGTGAAGCTCCCCTTATTGAGGATTCATCCAGTTACGAACCATTAATTGAGTACGTTATTTTGTACCGGACATTTGTTATAGATAACTGATTATCAATTAGTTGTACCGTCTAGTATTTTTTTCAATTTAT
>Ga0209358_10001087_pt1 | contig 22194 bp, 19 predicted proteins | sample LauGreFa1BDMLBSN_2_FD_187574 | JGI IMG/M metagenome (GOLD analysis project Ga0209358, IMG submission 187574) | Freshwater lake microbial communities from Lake Michigan, USA - Fa13.BD.MLB.SN (SPAdes) (version 2) | ecosystem: Environmental > Aquatic > Freshwater > Lake | place: Lake Michigan, USA...
TACCCGATCTCACCAGATTTAGCGCTGTATTTCTCTCAGGCTATGCCCTCTTTAATCCTCTATCCCAAGCGGGAGTTCTTCGAATGATCAACAAAATGAGAGAAGCTAATTTAGAAATCTTCTTTAATCCCGGATCTGTTGGAGTGATGAGCAATCTTGGGGTAGATGCCTGTCGCCAGAGATGTAAATTAATGGATCTATTAATTATGAATCAGGCTGAGGCAGAATTTCTAACTGGAAATAGCGATATTGAAGGTGCCCTAAATGAACTATCAAAAGATGTTGAGACTGTTGTCATAACTACAAGTAGCAAAGGGGCAATCGGTAAATCAAGAGGGCAAGAGATCGTAAGTTCTCCAATTCTGCCGATTACTGCAATTGATTCCACCGGAGCTGGAGATGCATTTGCTGCTGGATTCATTGGAAGATGGATTGAATCTAAAGATTTAAAATCATCTCTAAAGGCTGGAAATACATTAGCCAGTGGATGTGTCACAACTATCGGGGCTAGACCGAGCGTCAATCCCAAGTAATTCACACTTTACTTGGCAGAATCACGCCATGGCTAAATCAGATTCAGGCAAGAGCTCGGGCAAGAAAGTACTAGCTGCTAAGCCAGGAGAATTTCCCGGGAAAATTGTTGATATCGATGTCTCATCTGAGATGTCAGATTCATTTCTAGAGTATGCCTATTCTGTTATTTACTCCAGAGCGCTACCTGATGCCAGAGATGGATTAAAGCCAGTACACCGCAGAATTCTCCACCAGATGTCTGAGATGGGGCTACGTCCAGATAAAGGACATGTTAAGAGTGCGCGTGTTGTTGGCGAAGTGATGGGTAAATTGCATCCCCACGGTGATGGAGCAATTTATGACGCGCTAGTTCGCATGGCGCAGAACTTTTCAATGCGCCTGCCATTAGTAGATGGTCATGGAAACTTTGGCTCCCTTGATGCAGGGCCTGCAGCTATGCGCTACACGGAAGCAAGACTTGCAAGTGCTGCGCTAATGATGGTGGAGGAAGCTGATGAAGATACCGTTGATTTCGGTGCAAATTATGATGGGCAGATATTAGAACCCTTGGTGCTACCTGCAGCTTTTCCTAATCTCTTGGTTAATGGCGCAACAGGTATTGCTGTTGGAATGGCCACGAATATGGCTCCTCATAACTTAGGTGAAGTAATTCAAGCAACAAAGCATCTAATTGAGAATCCCAGCGCTACCTTAAAGCAATTAATGAAATTCATTCCAGCACCTGATTTTCCAACTGGAGGAAGCATTATTGGCAAGGAGGGCATCCTTGAGGCTTACCAGAGCGGAAAAGGTGCTTTCAAAGTTCGTGCCAAAGTTGAAATTGGCAAAGTGAGCGCTCGTAAATCTGGAATAACTATTACCGAACTTCCATTTAATATCGGACCTGAAAAGGTAGTCGAACGTATTAGCGAGCTAGTTAAATCAAAGAAGATCCAAGGCATTTCAGACATTATTGATCTAACCGATGGACAATCTGGAACAAAGGTTGTCGTTGAGGTGAAAAATGGTTTTGAGCCAGAGGCGGTGCTAGAAAACCTTTATAAGCTCACCCCACTTGAGGATGCCTTCTCTATCAATGCTGTTGCCCTAGTTCATGGCAAGCCAAAGACTTTGGGCTTGAAAGAACTGCTTCAGGTCTTTATTGATCATCGAATCCAGGTAGTAACAAGAAGATCCAACTTTAGAAAAGCTAAGGCCACTGCCCGTCTAAACCTAGTTGAAGGCCTTCTAAAGGCAATTATAGATATCGATAAAGTAGTGAAAATTATTAGGGGAAGCGATGATGCAAATGAAGCAAAAGAATCACTTATCAAGAGCTTTAAGTTAAGTGAGGAACAAGCTACCTATATCCTAGATATGCCTCTAAGAAGGCTAACCAAGATGTCAAAGATTGAGTTAGATACTGAAGCTAAAGAGTTAAAGTCAACGATCTCCAAGTTGACTGCGCTATTAAAGAGTGAAGAGGCGCTTCGAAATCAAGTATCAGATGAGTTAAGCGAAGTTAGCGCCAAATACGCAACGGCGCGACGCACTCTAATTGCTTAAGCGTCAATTCTTTCGCGATCGATATCTGCAGTTGCAATAAACTCTTTTCGAGGAGCAACTTCATTACCCATCAATAGTTCGAAGATCTTTTCAGCAGCTGCAGCATCTTTAATGGTAATTCTTCTTAATGTGCGCTTATCAGGATCCATAGTGGTTTCGCGGAGCTGATCAGCATCCATCTCACCAAGGCCTTTATAGCGCTGAAGTGGCTCTTTCCATCGCTTTCCTTGCTTCTTCAAGTCGGTCAATAGTTTTTTCATATCATCATCGGAGTAGGTGTAGTGCACCTCTCCCTTCTTGCCTCCCCCGCCAATAACCTCAATGCGATGAAGCGGTGGAATTGCAGCAAATACTCGTCCATCATCAATTAGTGGCTTCATATAGCGATAGAGCAGGGTGAGCATTAAGCAACGAATATGTGCGCCATCAACATCAGCATCTGACATCAGAATAACTCTTCCATATCTAGCATCCTCTAGCGTAAAAGACTTTCCAGATCCAGCTCCAATTACTTGGATAATTGCTGCGCACTCGGCGTTATCAAGCATCTGAGAAAGCGAGGCCTTTTGAACATTTAGAATCTTTCCTTTGAGTGGCAAGATTGCTTGGAACTCCGAATTTCTTGCAGCCTTAGTAGTTCCAAGAGCTGACTCACCTTCAACAATAAATAACTCAGTTCGCGAAACATCCTCAGAACGACAATCAGAGAGCTTGGCAGGAAGTGATGAGCTCTCAAGGGCGTTCTTTCGTCGTTGCAACTCCTTATGAGCCCTTGATGAAATACGAGTTCTCGAAGCGTTGGCAACTTTCTCTAAAACAATTAGCCCATTGGCCTTATCGATTCGTTTAGTGGTTGTAAAGAACTTCTTAAGCTCATCTGAGACTACTTGAGTAACAATCTTTGTTACTGCAGGAGTTCCTAAAACCTCTTTAGTCTGGCCTTCAAATTGTGGTTCTTGCATGCGAACTGTCACAACTGCAGTTAATCCTTCGAGGATATCTTCTTTAATCACATCAAGTTCATTCTTTTTTAGAACGCCTTTAGCGCGAAGGAACTCATTAAACGTTTTTACTAGAGCCTTTTCAAAGCCTTGCACATGGGTTCCGCCCTTTGGGGTTGCGATGATGTTTACAAAGGAGCGAACTGTGCTCTCATAACCATTACCCCACTTAATAGCGATATCAACGCCCATATCTCGCTCAACTTCTTGAGGCTCAAGATGGCCTTTTTCATCAAGAACGGGAACTGTCTCTTGATAATGGCCTTGGCCAGTTAAGCGAATTACATCTCCTACCGCCTCATCCGGCTGAATAAAGTGGCAGTATTCCGAAATTCCACCTTTATGAAAGAAAATCTCCGAGCTCTTATCTTTACTGCGATTGTCATTAACTACCAGAGTAAGACCTGGAACTAGATAAGAAGTTTGTCGAGCCCTGGTGTAGATCTCCTCTAAATCATGTTGTGCATCTTTTAGAAATATCTGTTTATCTGACCACCACTTAATTCTTGTTCCAGTGATCTTCGCCGAGACTTTTCCAATTATGCGAAGCCCTGATTTAGGTTCAAATGGAGCATTGGGGCCATCGCCATCAAATATTCCAGCAACGCCGCGCTTAAATGACATCCAATAAATTTTTCCATCTCGATCTACTTCAACATCAAGGCGCGATGCCAGAGCATTTACAACAGATGCTCCTACGCCATGAAGGCCCCCAGTTGCAGCATATGATCCCCCACCAAACTTTCCACCAGCATGAAGGCGGGTCATTACAACTTCTACTCCAGTAAGGCCTGTTTTAGGTTCCTTATCAACCGGGATACCTCGTCCATCATCATGGACTTCAATAGATCCATCTTTTTCTAAATTAATTTCTATCTTCTTGCAATATCCTGCAAGTGATTCATCCACAGCGTTATCAATAATTTCCCAGAGACAATGCATAAGGCCGCGGCCATCGGTTGACCCGATATACATTCCGGGGCGCTTTCGAACCGCATCAAGACCTTCTAATACTGAGAGATCTTTCGCTGAGTAGGACTTTTCGACACTGCGCACTTGGTCTGCGCTTGAAGTCTCTGCCACGATGGGCAAGGGTATCTATGGGATCAAAGGAGCCTGGCAATACGCGCCGAAAAGGGTGAGGATTTCGATTTTCAGTGAAGAAAGTCATCAATTAAGAGAAAAAACTTTGAATTCGACCTGCGGGGAATAAGCCAGAGGTGGTTTGATGTTCCACTAGAACCTAACAAGCACAGGAAAGGTTGGCCAGAAATGACCGAAAATCTATTGCTTACCTCATCTCCACTTAGCGCTCTTGATCGTTGCGATCGCTGTGGAGCTCAGGCTTATGTTCGTGCGGTAATGGCCAATGGATTTGAATTACTTTTCTGTGCTCACCACGCTAAAAAATACCAAGATGGGCTAGCAAGCACAGCCGCTCGCATAGATGATGAGACTGAGCGCCTTAGCGCAGAATCAACGGCGAAATAAGCCTTGAGACCAAACTGGGCCTCCCAGTTCTAGCTTCCTCTTTATCTGCAATCCCACTTAATTTCACTAACGAGTTAACTGCTAGATATCTAAGTGGTTCTATCTCCCATTTTCTAATTTCGCGATTTACAAAGTGCAGATTTGTGACATTACTTTCTCTGCCAACGATTAAATCAGCCAATATTTTGCTTGCTAAATAACTCATAGTCACGCCATCTCCTGCATAGCCACCAAGGCGAGCAGATCCCGTTGATTTATCAAATTGAACATATGGCTCCCAATTACGGGTAATTGCCACTGCCCCGCCCCAGGCATGAGTAAATTTCACATTTTTCAAAACTGGAAACCAACGCTTAGCCATTCTCTCTAAGCTTTGATGAACAGAGCTAGTCATTTCTTTTTCTTGAATAAGTTTTGAGCCAAATGGATAGCTAGCCCCGCGTCCACCTATTGCAAGGCGATTATCTGCAGTGCGTTGTGCGTAATTCACCAAGTGCGTCCCTTCAGCAAAGGTGAAGCGATCCTTAACTCCTATTTGATCCCAGATTTCTTCAGACAGAGCTTCACTAGCAATCATGAGAGAGTAGAGCGGGATAAATTCTCGCCCAGGATTAGAGAAAGCCTCACTCGCTCTAATCACTACCGGAGCCTTCACTAGTGAGCTATTTGCTAAGACTCCGCCATTTGTTTGGGTAGCAAATACCCCCTCGGCTATTACTACTCCTTTACTCTCTAAGTAGTTAGCTAGCCCCAAAACAAGTTGGAATGGATTAATCGTTGCGCATTGCGAATTAAATAATCCGCCCCTTAAATCAGTTACTTGAATTAACTGACCAACCTCACCTGCAGACTTCCAGAAATGTTCTGAATCAGCGCTCTCTTTTAATCGTCTCTCTTGCGCCTTATTTCTAGCAAATGTGACCGTTCCTGACTTAACAAAACTTGCCTTGGGTGCAATCTGTCCTGATATCTGGCCAATCTCATCAATGGCATTTGCAAGCTCTTTGAAAAGATTGTCAGTGGCATCCAAACCATGGCGCTTTTCAAGTGTCTTTCGATAGACCGGATAATCTGATGAAACCCAGCCACCATTTCTTCCACTTGCTCCATAGCCAGTTGATTTTGCCTCAAAGATAACGATTGAGAGTTTAGGTTCTAACTTCAGAAGATGATAGGCCGACCAGAGCCCTGAGAATCCACCACCGATTATTGCGACATCGTAAGAATTATTAAATTCATTTCTTTTACCGCTCTGCTTAAAACCATCTGCCCAGAGCGAGTTATTCGGCGGTAAATCCTGCATCTCGATGGGAGCCATCACAGAATGGTTTCTCTTTAGAGTGGCCGCAACGGCAAAGCGAGAAGTTCTCTTTTGTCTCGAGAACATTGCCCTCTGCATCAACGAAATCAGCGGCACCGCTTACGCGAATCGAACCGTTGGGCTTTACATAAATCTTTGGACGATCTGACATGAACTATCTCCTAATCTAGGTAATCGCGTAGTACTTGCGATCTTGATGGATGGCGAAGCTTGGACATAGTTTTAGATTCAATCTGGCGAATACGCTCACGGGTCACGCCGTAGACCTTGCCAATTTCATCAAGGGTCTTGGGCTGGCCATCGGTTAAACCAAAGCGCATTGCAACAACGCCCGCCTCGCGCTCTGAGAGAGTATCTAGCACAGAGTGAAGCTGCTCTTGAAGGAGAGTAAATGAAACTGCATCTGCAGGAACAATCGCCTCAGAGTCTTCAATCAAATCACCAAACTCTGAGTCTCCCTCTTCACCAAGTGGAGTGTGAAGTGAGATCGGTTCACGACCATATTTTTGAACTTCAACAACCTTCTCAGGGGTCATATCAAGCTCTTTAGCAAGCTCTTCTGGGGTTGGTTCGCGCCCGAGATCTTGAAGCATCTGGCGCTGAACTCGCGCTAATTTATTAATAACTTCAACCATATGTACTGGAATACGAATGGTTCTTGCCTGATCTGCCATAGCGCGCGTGATTGCCTGGCGAATCCACCAGGTTGCATAGGTTGAGAACTTATATCCCTTTGTGTAATCAAACTTCTCTACTGCGCGAATTAAACCTAGGTTTCCCTCTTGAATTAGATCAAGAAATAGCATTCCTCGACCGGTATAGCGCTTAGCAAGAGAAACAACGAGGCGAAGGTTTGCTTCAAGAAGATGATTCTTAGCACGCTTGCCATCCTCTGCAATCCACTCCAGCTCTCGCTTAAATGAACGTTCCATCTTCTCGCCTGAATTCAACTTTGCTTCAGCAAATAATCCAGCTTCAATTCTCATAGCAAGTTCAACTTCAAGTTCAGCATTTAGTAGAGCTACTCGACCAATCTGCTTGAGATAGTCTTTTACTGGATCTGCAGTAGCGCCTGCTGTTAAGACAGTCTGAGGCGGCGCGTCATCTTCTTCAGAATCCTTAAGGGTGAACTCACCTTCTTCTTTCTTGGCTTCTTCAGTTAGATTAACAACTCGAACATCACTTGCGCCTTCAACAACGTCTTCCCCAGTTTCAGCAACTAACTTTTCTAGGTCTTCTAATTCAACTTCTTCTAGCTCAACCTCTTCGCCATCAACTTTTTCAATTATCTTCTTGCCAGCAGGCTTGCTTACTCCAGCAGCTACAGCTTTTGCTGCTTCAAGTTCTGCCTTTGTTGGAAAGCGTCGCGGGCCACTTTTTTCAGCCGGCTTAGCTTTTGCTTCCCTTGCAAGTTTCATGGCTTCAAGTTCTGCCTTGGTAGGAAATAGTCTTGGACCTTTGGACTTAGCGCCCTTCTTATCTTTCTTTATTGAACTTTTAGCAACGCTCTTCGTGCTCTTTTTTGCAACGCTCTTCTTCTTGCCTGCGTTTTTGGGCGCACGAGATACAGCCACGAATTAGTCCTTTGCTTTAAATTGACGAACTGTCAAAACTTCTTTTTTACCTCTAGCCTTTTGGGGAATTGGCTATGGCTATATTATAAATTGTCCACAGGGGTAAATGCACATCCAAACCACTTTATTCCTGGTTTTGCCCCAACATCTGGCTTGGAATCAGCAAGAAAGCCCAACTCTTAAGCCCGCCTAGAGCCTGCCTGCTTGATGGAGGCGGCGCAAGAACTCCTTTGTCTCAAGCTTTTTAGGGTTTTCCAAAATCTTCTTTGGACTTCCCCACTCCAGAATTCTTCCCTGATGCAGATAACAGAGCTCATCGGCCACCTGCTTGGCAAAACCCATCTCATGGGTGGCGAGCACCATTGTCATTCCCTCGCTCTTTAGATCTCTAACCGTGCTCAAAACTTCATTAACCAAGACTGGATCAAGGGCGCTAGTTATCTCATCAAGTAATAGCAGTCGAGGGTGCCTGGCAAGGGAGCGGATAATGGCAACTCTCTGCTGTTGACCCCCACTTAGCCGATCTGGATATTGATCAGCCTTCTCCTTCAAACCAAACTTATTTAATAGCTCCAAAGCCTCATCTATCGCTTTCTCTTTTGCCACTTTCTGCACCTTGGTTGGAGCCAAAATAACATTTTCAAGCACTGTCATATGGGGAAAGAGATTAAATGATTGAAAAACCATTCCTAACTTCTTTCTCACCTCATCAGGATTTACATCTGCTGCAGAGATATCTTGCCCATCAAGGAGTATCTGCCCATCATCAATCTGGTCAAGTAAATTAATGCAGCGCAGCAGCGTCGACTTGCCACTGCCAGATGCGCCAATAAAGACCGTGGCTTTATGCTCTAAGACTTTAAAGGAAATATCTTCAAGAACAACTTCACTTCCAAAGCTCTTTCGAACTTTCTCGAGCTGCAACACCGCCTGACTCATGCTTGCCCCACAGCATTTTCTCGCTCATAAGAGTTTCTAAGCATCCGATCAGTCCAGCGCGTCAAGGGAATTGTCACTAGGAGGAAGATAATTGCTGCCATTACATATGGGGTGTAATTGAAAGTCTTTGCAGTTTGAATCTGCGCAGCTCTTACTGCATCGGTTACTCCCAAAATTGAAACTAGACCAGTATCTTTAATTAGCGCTACTAAATCATTTAGAAGTGGTGGGGTAACTCTCTTAAGTGCTTGAGGCAGTACAACGTGGCGAAGAGTCTGAAAATTACTCAAACCAAGTGATCTAGCAGCAGCTCTCTGGCTTGGGTGAACGGTAAGAATTCCGGAGCGAATAACTTCAGCAACATATGCCGAATAGGTGATGATTACTGCAAGAGTTCCTAAAACCAAAACATTATTGGTTAAGCCCTTTATCTGTAGCGCCGGAATTCCAAATCCCACAAGAAGAATTACTAGAAGCATTGGAATGCCGCGGAATACATCAACATAAACTGTGGCAAGAATCCTAAATGGGGTTAATGCCGGCGATCTAGAAGTCCTAAGCAGTGCTATTCCTAAACCAATGAGCGCTACAGATGTTCCTGCAATAACAGTTAGTGTGGCATTGGTGGTAAAGCCGAGAAGTATTTTGGGCAGAATTTCAAAGCCATAGGCCCACTTAAAGAATGTATTTCTTAGCGTCTCCCAGCCCGGTGAGGTAACTAGAACTAACCCAAGGGTTCCAAGGACTAAGAAGCTTGAGAGTGCTGCAATTAGCGCACTTTTCTTATTTCGTGCTCGCCGCGCCTGACGTCTTGCAAGTTCTATTTCACTTGGGCTCCAGCTGCCACCAAAGTCATAAGAAGAAGAGGGCGCAGCTCTATTAGAACTGCGCCCCGATTTCTTAGCCATTAGCCATGCTTAGTAGTTTGCCTGATCTGGCAACTATCCAAGTACTGGCGCTCCTGCAGAAGATGTTAACCATTGATCAATAATGGCCTGAAGTGTTCCATTATTGTTAATTGCATCGACCGCTCCTGAAACACATGATGTGATCGGATTGTCTTTAGATAGCAAGAGACCAAATCCTTGATCTCCTGAATCACTGCCATCAATTTGTCCAACGATTATTCCATTTGGAACTTCAACAGCTGAGAGATAGAAAGCAGTTGGAAGATCGACTACAAGGCCATCAATCTGCTTATTCTTAAGGGCAGTAACAGCAGCAGCATTATCGTTAAATACCGCAGCCTTTAGCCCTAGTTGGCCTTCAATTACATCAAGTGAGGTAGTTGAAACAGCGGCTCCTAATTTAGCTCCGGCATCTGCAAGACCCTGCAAGGTAGTGACGCCATCGATCTTGCTTCCCTTGAAGGAGACAATTGCTTGATTTGATTTGTAGTAAGCAGATGAGAAATCAACAACCTGCTTGCGCTCATCAGTTATGGAATATTGCTGGAGGTTGAAATCAAATGTCTTTGGTCCTGGCGCAATTGCAGCATCAAAGCTGGTGCGAACCCACTTGACAGCTGACTGGTCATAACCAAGCTCGCTTGCAACTGCATATGCAACAGCGGCTTCAAAACCTTCACCTGACTCTGGAGCATCATCGATGACCCATGGATAGTAGGCAGGTTCACCTGTTGCAATTGTTAGAACTCCTGCTTCAACTGTTGCAAGAGATTCTGGAGAACATGTTGTTGAATCACCTGTTGCGCCCTCATCACTTGATGAGGAGCATGCTGTGATTACTAGAGCAGTTAGAAGTAATGGGATGAATTTAAAGATTTTTTTCACTTTTTCCTTGCCTTTCGCAAATTAGGAGCTTAAGGCCTGCCAATAATTGTCAGACCCGCGCTTGTCGATGCACTTTGCAATCGACCAGGTCCTCACCCGGAGCACCCCACCGCGGTGGAGGGTTGCCGTCCAGTTAGCCGGGGCTTAATGCTGGAACTCTTGACCTAAGGCGGACTTTAGAAAATTTAGAGTGAAAAGTCCATCTCAACACTTGCCATGCCATGAGCCTGAGCTACTGCTTTATAAGTTATCTGGCCATTATGGACATTTAGCCCCTTAGCAAGGCCAGAGTTTTCAGATAGCGCCTTCTTCCAGCCCTTATTGGCAAGTGCTAGCGCGTAAGGCAGGGTGGCATTTGAAAGAGCGTAGGTGGAGGTCAGGGGCAGGGCTCCTGGCATATTGGCCACGCAGTAAAAGATGCTCTCATGAACTTTATATGTTGGATCTGCATGGGTTGTGGCCTTTGAATCCTCAAAACAGCCACCTTGATCAATTGCAATATCAACTAAGACTGAACCCTTCTTTAAATGCGAAACTAACTCATTACTAATCAACTTCGGAGCTTTTGCGCCGTGTACTAAAACAGCTCCAATAATTAAATCTGAAAGAAGTGCTTCTTGCTCAATCTCATGGGTATTAGAGACCAAAGTTTTTACTGCTCCATTAAATATCTGATCTATATAGGCAAGTCTGCTCTGATTTAAATCAACTACCGTTACATCAGCTCTCATACCAAGGGCAATAGTTGCTGCAGCAAGACCTGCAGTTCCTCCGCCAAGAATTAAAACCTTTCCAGGTCTTACTCCCGGAACTCCGCCAAGCAATACACCGCGCCCTCCTGAACTTGCCTGCAGCGCTGCCGCTCCTACCTGTGGAGCCATACGCCCAGCAACCTCGCTCATTGGAGCAAGAAGAGGAAGATTGGAATTTAACTCAACAGTTTCATAGGCAATTGCCGTGATACCACTTTTCATTAGCGCATCAGTGCAATCCTTTGAAGCAGCAAGATGAAGATAGGTAAATAGAACTTGGCCAGCTCTCATTCGGTGATATTCAGCAGAAACCGGCTCTTTTACTTTTAAGACTAATTCGGCCTCAGCCCAGAGCTGATCTGCTGAGGCAATAATTGTTGCCCCAACGCTTCTATAGTCATCATCTGAGATTGCGCAGCCAAGACCAGCCGAACTTTCCACTAAAACTTTATGCCCCTGGCGGATAAATTCTCTAACTCCTGCCGGGGTTAGCGAGACTCGATACTCATGGTTCTTTATCTCTTTGGGAACGCCGATGTTCACCTCTAGATAGTACCCGAGAAAAGCTCACTACAAATTTTGGGGTGTAGCTCACTTCTCATTTGGGCAAATGAGTTGGGGGCCCAACCGGAGTTAAAGACTTGTCTCAGTAATTTACTCATTGCATAACTTGGATCATCGTTATCTGCCCTATCTAGCGCTCTCTGTGCAAGAGCTCCATCGCCTCGCTCATAAGCCACTGCTGCAAACAAATTAGCAACTGGGGCGATATGGCCCTCTGGGGCAATTCGAAGCAACCATCTCCAGGCAGTGAAGTAGAGATCAAGGCTCTCAGCCTTAACACTTCCAAGTGCGTAATCTCTAACCTGCAAATCCGATAGGCGAACTAAAAGCAGTGCAATTAGAGCCTTATCTTTGACTAGACCATGAGATTTAAACTCATCCATAAATTGGTTAACTGCGCTAGCGCCTTGTCTTTGAAAAGATATTGGATCTTTCTCATAATCAATAAGCTCAATGCTGCGAATTAAATCAGTTAATTCATCATCGCTATCAAGTTGCGAAATTGAATCTATTAGCAGTTCAAGAGTTGCGAAAGGAATTGGCCTGCCTTGTGCAACTTGCTCTGCAGCTATTCGTGAATCAATTAGTTCTGGAAGTGGGTTCCCCTCACTAGGACAACAGCTCAAATCTTCACAAATCAATGAGCGATATCGATCCCTCTCAACTGTTATAACTTCTCGAAGACTTAGCCCATAATCAGTTATAGAAGCGAGAATCTCTGAAATGATTTCATTTTGACTCTGCCCAATTTCTAGGCAATAAAAGATTGCGATAATAGATTCAGCGCTATCTCTAGATAAATGGGAGGTTAAACGTTTTAGTTCATCTGCGCCGATTTGATCGGGAAAATCGATGCGAATTGCCATGGCTATTGCATCATTTTTTAGGCTCAAAAGAACTATTGAATTCTCTGGATTAAACCCAATTAGAAATGGAACTGCGGCAAGAAGATCTTTAGGTGTTGTAAGTGTCGTCATGGGCAAAGCATCTTGGGATAGAGAAATTGAAGTTTTTTTCAAGCCGCAGAAATGTTGATAACTAACCCCTGTAGATACCTCTGGCTGGCCTAACATCTATTTGCCGACTGACCCTCTGCACAATTGCTCCATCAATTGGCGCACCTATAGACCCCGCTCGCCAGAAACCGCTCCAAGTTGTGGTTAACTCAACTCTCTTCTGGCCTGAGCTCTTGTAAGTATTTTCAATAAGCATCAATGGGTATGGGGCTCCGGCAAGCCTGGTGCTCTGGCTATTGCCATCTCCAAACTCCCATAAAAACTCCGGAGTCAAGTGAATCGTTATAGGCGTGCCAAGAACTACAAGGACGGTTGTGAAGTGCATGGGAGTATTAGTTAAGAAGTTAACGCTCTGATTTACCAAGATGTTATCTAGCGGTTGTGTGATTATCGCTCCCCTTGGAATCAAACTCTTAACTTGATCGCTAATTTGAGAGCCGGAGATTCTCTTCACTCTTGGTTTTGGTGATGGCTTTGGACCTAGCGCAACTGGCTTACTTGCAGCAGGTGGCTTTGGAAGCCAGGGAATCCAAGTCCGCTTTGTAGTTGAGGTTGGTCTTGGCTTTGGCGTGGTTGATACCTGACTGCCCGCCTTACCCTTCTTAACTGTGATTACAACTTCATTGCTTTCTTGATTAGCTTTTACATCAATACATGTTTCACCTTCACAAGCTCCATAGGCAGCATTCATAGATGAAAAGATAATTAACATTGCAACAAGAGTGATCCGCATCCAGCAGATGATGCCTTCTTGATCTCATATGTAAATTGGAAAAACTAAGACTTTGGGGAGATCACTGCCCTGTGGAGTTGTATTGGCTAGAAAGTCTTTTGAGAGATTCCTTAATAACAGCCCCATCGCTACTTCTCCATAGCGGCGGCATAGAGTTTAGAAGCACTGACCCATAGCGTTTATTAACAATTCTTGAATCAAGAATTGCCACTACCCCGCGATCATCAATGGATCGAATTAGCCTTCCTGTTCCCTGCGCAAGAAGTAGGGCAGCCCTTGGAAGTGAGACTTGCATAAAACCTGAGCCACCAGATGCATCTATCTGGGCAGCCCTTGCCGACATCACTGGATCATCTGGTCTTGGAAAAGGTATTCGATCAATTGCCACCAAAATACAAGATGGCCCCGGTACATCAACTCCCTGCCAAAGGCTCATTGTTCCAAGCAAAATTGAAGTGGGATCACTTGCAAATTTTTCAACTAAGACTCCAACGCTATCGCCCCGTCTTTGAGTAATAATCTTTATTGGAAGCTCTGCTAAAACTCGCCTTAGATGTTCATCAGCCATCTCAACGCCGCGCCATGATGAAAATAGTGCAAGAGTTCTTCCCCCGGCAGCATCAATTAACTCACCTAGCTCAACCAGAGCCTGAGGGCTTGGCCCATCTCTTGTTGGCTCCGGTAAATCTCTTGGAAGATAGAGCGCTCCTTGGCTGGCAAAATCAAAAGGTGAACCAACATCGAGTGATACTAAATTCTCTGGATCAATATCTCCCGCACTATCACTACTTTCATCTTGGCTAGCCTCTAGTGGATCAATGCCAAAGCTCTTAGCAATTGCAGCAAAACTATTTCCAACGCTCAAGGTTGCACTTGTTGCAATAACGGGAGTTTTAGTAAATAAGTTCTCGCGTAATAGATGTGAGACTTCTAGTGGAGCAAGATAGAGAGTGGAAAATGTTGGTTCAAACCAGAGCACTTGATTACTGCCAATCTTAAGCATCTTTGCTGCAGTGACTTTGATTTCATTGACCGCTCCCTTTACTCGAGCCCGCTCAGCTAAAGCATCTGGATCTACAATTAGTGAATCGGCATTAATTAGCGCAATAGCGCTCTCTGCTGCCTCTTTAATCTTTCTCACCCAAGGGGCTAGAAGCAGTGGTAGTTCTTGAAGTTTTCGCTCATCGCCACTTTTTATACGAAACTCTTGGCCATACTCATCAAGTGCTTTACTAAACCCATCGCAAGCTTTGCCCAACGCTTCAGCAGCTTTTCCTGGAAGATGTTTTCGCAGCATATTTGCTGCCCTACTAGCCCTTGCTGCAGTTAGCTCCTCTGTTACTGCCTGAGTAGTGCGATCCATAAACTCATGAGCCTCATCTAAAATCACTGCATCTCGCTCTGGCAATATCGGATGAGAGTCAACGATTTCAATTGCAAGTAAGGTGTGATTAGTAACGACGATATCTGCGCTCTGGGCTTTAGTTTTTGCCTTCACTGCAAAACATTGCGCTCCAAAGCGACACTCATCGGCTCCCACGCACTCTCGTCCAGATGTTGAATTAGCTAGCCAGACTCGTCTATCAACCTCAGGGGCATCATCGCGGTCGCCCGAGATGCCATCTCTACTCGCCCACTGGCGAAGGCGACGAGCATCTGATTCAAGTGATGAAATCTCAACTAATACCTGGCTATCAACTCCAGAGTCATCAGCATTCATCTTCTGTAGGCAGAGATAATTCCCAACCCCTTTATAAACAGCAAAGGAGATACTTCTTCCCAATTCCTTCTCTAAAGCCTTTTGAACCTTAGGAAGATCTCGCTCAATTAATTGTCGCTGCAGCGCAAGAGTTGCTGTTGCAACAAGGACTCGCTTGCCATGAACTAGAGCTGGCACTAAATAAGCTAGTGACTTTCCTGTCCCAGTTCCTGCTTGAACCAGGAGGTGATGGCGATCTTCCAGAGCATTTGCAACTGCCTCTGCCATTGCAATCTGGCCAGCTCTCTGGCTTCCACCAATGGCCTCAACTGCTGCTGCTAGCGCCTTTCTAACCGACTCTGCGCTCATAGTGGCAACCTTATTCTGAATTCACATTCATTGATTAGAAATTACTTACTTTTACTCTAAATAAATAGCGTTAAATGATTTAACCCCCCGAAATTTCTTCGAGGGGTTAAGGATTAAAGGAGAGGCAAGCTCTCCTATAATTAATTTTCTAGCTACATCCTGAAGTATTGCCACAACCTTCACAGACATAGCAAGCACCTGATGCTCTCATCTTGACTCCACAGGTAACACAAAGTGGTGCATCTGATTTAACGCCAGCGATTTTCTCCAGTAGCTCTGTTGAAGAACCAATCTGGTGGAGCGAAGTATCAGCCTTTGCAGGCTTTGCTACTGGTGCGCTGGCCTTCTTCTCTTCAACTACCTCTGGCTTTGCCTCAACAATTTGAGCATACTCACCGGTTTCAAGGGCTGCTGCTCGCTCTGCTGCGGTATAGATTCCAAATGCTGCGCGCTCTTCATATGGCAAGTAATCAAGAGCTAGGCGGCGGAAGATGTAATCCATCATTGATTGGGCCATACGAATATCTGGGTCATCAGTTATTCCTGCAGGCTCAAAGCGAGAGTTTGTGAACTTAGAAACATAGGTCTCTAGCGGCACTCCATATTGCAGACCGATTGATACTGCAATTGAGAAGACATCCATAACACCAGCAAGAGTTGAACCCTGCTTACCTAGTTTTAAGAAAATCTCACCTAGCTGGCCATCTTCATAGGTTCCAGCATTCATATAGCCTTCTGCCCCGCCAACTGAGAACGATGTAGTTCTTGAAGGACGTGACTTTGGAAGGCGCTTACGAGTTGCAGGAGCAGGAGCTGCGCTTACCTGATCATCTTTGCCATTGTTCTTTGACTTTGCATCAGAGAGTGGCTGACCAACTTTGCAACTATCGCGATAGACAGCAAGAGCCTTAAGCCCTAGCTTCCATCCTTCGTAATAAACCTCTTCGACATCTTCAACACTTGCATCAGCTGGAAGATTTACCGTCTTTGAGATAGCACCTGAGAGGAATGGTTGGCATGCAGCCATCATTCTTACATGGCCCATAGGAGCGATAGATCTTGTTCCAAGCGCGCAATCAAAGACATCGTAATGCTCAACCTTTAGCCCTGGAGCATCAACTACATGGCCATTAGAGGCGATATATTCAACAATCGCTTCAATAGTCTCATCGGTATAGCCCAGCTTCTTTAGAGCCTGTGGGACAGTTTGGTTAACGATCTGGAGTGAGCCTCCGCCAACCATCTTCTTAAACTTAACGAGTGAGAAATCTGGCTCAATACCAGTGGTATCGCAATCCATCATCAAGCCGATAGTTCCGGTAGGTGCAAGAACGGATGCTTGAGCATTTCTCCAGCCATTCTTCTCGCCAAGTGCAATACAGCTATCCCATTGCTTATTCGCCTCAGCCAGTACATCTCTATCAAGAGTTGAAACTGATTTGGCAGAAAGTGATGCGGCCTGGTGCTTCTTCATTACTCGAGTATGAGGAGCTGCATTTCTGGCATAACCCTCATATGGGCCAACAATTCCAGCCATCTCAGCTGATCTGCGATATGAAGTTCCAGTCATAAGTGAGGTAATTGCTCCAGCCAGGGCTCTTCCGCCCTCTGAATCATAAGCAAGTCCTGATGCCATAAGAAGTGCGCCAAGGTTTGCATAACCAATTCCTAGTTGGCGATAGGCCCTTGTTGTTACACCAATTGCCTCGGTTGGGAAATCTGCAAAACAAATTGAGATATCCATTGCAGTAATAATCATCTCAACTGCCTTAACAAAGTTCTTTGCATCAAATGATCCATCACTCTTTAAAAACTTCATAAGATTTAAAGAAGCTAGGTTGCAGGAAGAGTTATCTAGTGACATATATTCCGAGCAAGGGTTGGAGGCATTGATGCGCCCGGTCTCAGGGCTGGTATGCCAATCATTGATTGTGGTGTCATATTGAATTCCAGGATCTGCGCAAGCCCAGGCAGCCTCTGCCATCTTGCGGAATAGTTGACGAGAATCAACCTCTTCCATTACCTCACCAGTTGCGCGAGCTGTTAGACCAAACTTGGCCCCACTTTCATAAGCGCGCATAAATTCATCATTTACGCGAACTGAGTTATTGGCATTCTGGTATTGCACAGAGATGATGTCTTTGCCACCAAGATCCATATCAAAGCCAGCATCGCGAAGGGCGCGAATCTTGTCTTCTTCTCTTACCTTAGTTTCAATAAATTCTTCAATATCTGGATGATCGATATCTAGAACAACCATCTTGGCAGCTCTTCTAGTTGCACCACCTGATTTGATGGTTCCAGCAGAGGAATCAGCCCCGCGCATAAATGAAACTGGGCCAGAGGCAGTGCCACCTGATTTCAATAGCTCTTTAGAGGAGCGAATCCGAGAGAGATTTAAACCAGCTCCTGATCCACCTTTGAAGATCATGCCCTCTTCGCGATACCAGTTAAGGATCGATTCCATCGTGTCATCAACTGAGAGGATGAAACAGGCAGATACTTGCTGCGGAGCTGATGTTCCTACGTTAAACCAGACTGGAGAGTTAAAGGAAAATACCTGGTGCAGGAGCATATAAGTTAATTCATGTTCAAAAATTTCAGCATCTTCTGGAGTTGCAAAATAACCATGTTCTTTTCCAGCTTTGGTGTAGGTAAGAACAACGCGATCGATAACTTGCTTTAGTGAGTGCTCTCTATTTTCAGCTCCCACTGCGCCGCGGAAATACTTTGTTGTAACTATGGTTGAGGCATTAACTGACCAGAAATCTGGATACTCAACGCCGCGTTGTTCAAAGACAACCTCGCCGCTCTTCCAGTTGGTCTGCACCACATCGCGTCTCTCCCAATTCACATTCTCATATGGGTGTTGACCAGCTGTGGTGTAAATCCGCTCCATACTTAAGCCTTTTTCTGACTTGGCTTTCCCCGATGGGCGATTGATTACTGTGTCCGACATTGCTTATTTCTCCAGTTTCTTCTTGAATTTTTAATTTTTGTTTTTAAAACTTTTCTATCTTTTTCTATTTAATTTTTTTACTGCTATCTACTTATCGGACTTTTCATTTAAGTTGCGGGGAGGCAACTTGAGATTCGCTCTCTAGTTCTGACTTTTCGATCGGCAGGGCCCGGAGAAGAGCGATCTCGCCTTCGAAATCTTCAAGGGAGGAGAAGTTACGGTATACCGAGGCATATCGCAGGTAGGCGACCTCATCTAATTCGCGAAGTGGCGGCAAGATAGCCATGCCAACCTCTTGAGCTTCGATCTCTGCCTGTCCTGTGGAGCGAAGCGCCTCTTCAACCCTCATTGCAAGTAGCGCTAGATCATCGTCATCAACGGGCCGGTTCTGGCAGGCCTTACGAACGCCGTTAATAACTTTCTCACGGCTAAAGGGCTCTGTTGCTCCACTTCGTTTGATAATCGAGAGAACTGCAGTTTCAGAGGTTGAAAAACGTGAACCGCATTGGGTGCACTCTCTCCTGCGACGAATTGAGCTGCCTTCATCACTTGGACGCGAGTCAATGACTCGAGAATCCTCAAAACGACAGAATGGGCAGATCACGGCGTGTCGTCCTCTCAATCCTGGGTATTTCCTGAAATCGGGTGTATTAGAGCCTTAGGTGCTAACCACTACTTATGGAAGCATATCCTAAATCAACCCCAATATCTAGGGGTAAGAGTAAAGCAACGGTTGAGAGTTCCGCAACTTAACAGATGTTTGAGCCTCTACGGGCGTGTCGGGATATAGATCTTCTGGCCAGCCTGGAGATTTGGTGATTTCAAGTTATTGACTTCAACAATATCGGCAACCAAGGCTCGTCTATCGGCCTGCGGTGCGATCCCCTCAGCAATTGACCAGAGCGTATCTCCTGGCTTAACGCTGATCTTCACATAAGGACTTGAGATTGACTCGCTATTAGATCCTGCCGTTGCGCCATTAAAGGCGGCAAAGCCAGAGAGAAGCAGTATGGAGAGTGAAGAGATGACTGCCAACCTTGCTAGCCCTCGACCACGGGGGGTTAGTCGCAGAGCTGCTGGGCCTTGATTTATAGGGGTTTTCACGCGCCTGGCATCTTTAGCAAGGAACGGATTGATGGCGATCGTCGTCATCTTCTCTCTCCAGATACTTCTAGAACCGAGCTAATCAGAGAGTGGGGATACTCTTCGAACGTCTGTTCTAAGAGCAAAGGTACACCTACCCGCCGACATCGGCAAGTTTTTTTAGAACATTTGTTTGATTTCTTCGCAACTTTGTTCTAAACTCAACCCATGAGCAAAAACCCTTCAAAGCTGACTGAACTGCCTGATGGCCCCGTTGATGAAAATGGCCTCACCCCAAGGCAGACCAAGATCCTGCTAGCAATAAAGGAGGCGATGGAGACTAATGGCTATCCCCCTTCAATGCGTGAGATCGGTGAAGCCGCAGGGCTCTCCTCCCCATCAAGTGTTAAATATCAATTAGAGGCACTTGAATCAAAAGGTTGGATCCGTCGCGACCCATCTCGCGGAAGAGCTTTAGAAGTTCTCACCCCAGGTGATGAGAGATTTGAAGATATTAAGCCAGAGCGAACTCATAACGTCCCATTAGTTGGTCGAATTGCAGCTGGTGGCCCAATTCTTGCAGAGCAAAATGTTGAAGAGCTCTTTCCTCTTCCTGCATCACTTGTTGGCGAGGGCGAACTATTCATGCTCAAAGTTGTTGGTGATTCAATGATTGATGCTGCAATATGCGATGGAGATTATGTAGTTATTCGCTCTCAGAAAGATGCCAATAAAGGTGAAATTGTTGCAGCGATGATAGATGGCGAGGCAACGGTTAAGACTTTAAGTAAAAAGAACGGTCAAATCTGGTTACTGCCAGCTAATGATAACTACCAACCTATTGATGGAAATCAGGCAGAGATTCTTGGTGTGGTAACAGCTGTTCTTCGCTCGCTCTAAATATTAATTAACGGAGTACTTCTCAAGGGCGTGCGCTAAAGATCCATCAACCATGGCATGAAGCGATGTTCCTTCAGGTAAATACTCTTGACTTAATATCTCGCCATGTTCATGGATCTGACTAACTAAATCCCCTCTGTCATATGGAAGCACAGTTCTGATCTCAATCCTTGGCCTTGGAAGAGATGACTCAATAGCGCGGATGAGTTTTTCAATACCAACTCCGCTATGAACTGAGATTAGATAAGCATCAGGTTCTTGAATCAATACCTGAGCAATCACTTCTGGATCTGCGATATCTGCCTTATTTAAAGCGATAATTTCCGGAATTTTTGCTCCCCCAATATCAGCTATTACCCCTCTAACTGCCTTTATCTGACCTAGAGGATCTGGATGTGAGCCATCAACTACATGAACGATTACATCAGCTCCTGAGACCTCCTCCAGCGTTGATTTGAAGGCATCAATTAAGTCATGGGGCAGGTGTTTAACAAATCCCACAGTGTCAGTTAGCGTGTAGGTGCGACCATCACTTGTCTCTGAGCGTCGAACCGTTGGATCAAGGGTTGCAAAGAGAGCGTTCTGCACTAAAACTCCTGCATTAGTTAAACGATTTAATAGCGATGATTTACCAGCGTTTGTATATCCCGCAATTGCTACAGAGGGAATTGAATTTCTCTTACGCTCTTGTCTCTTGGTATCCCGGGCGACTTTCATATCGCCAATCTCCCTGCGAAGCTTTGACATCTTGTCGCGGATTCTTCGGCGATCGACCTCTATCTTTGTTTCACCAGGTCCGCGCCCACCAATTCCACCTGCCTGGCGAGAGAGTGAATCACCCCAACCGCGAAGTCGGGGCAACATATAACTCATCTGAGCTAACTCAACTTGAGCCTTACCCTCTTTGCTCTTGGCATGTTGAGCGAAAATATCCAATATCAGCGCAGTTCGATCAACTACTTTGACTTTCACCTTATCTTCTAAATTTCTTAGTTGAGAGGGGCTTAACTCACCATCGCAGACAACGGTATCGGCGCCTGTTGATTTAACAATTGCCTTCAATTCGCTAACTTTTCCAGAGCCGATAAAAGTTGCTGGATCTGGTTTATCACGGCGTTGAATAAGGGCATCCAATACTGTTGACCCTGCTGTCTCAGCTAGCGCAGCTAGCTCTTCCATAGAATTCTCTGCATCTTTAACACTTCCCTCGGTCCAAACTCCAACCAGTATTACTCGCTCAAGTCTTAACTGGCGATATTCGGCCTCAGAGATATCACTTAGCTCAGTTGAGAGGCCAATAACTCTTCGCAGCGCCTGTCTATCGCTTAGATCTTGCTGCGTTGATTGAAATGAATCAGGGATAAATATCTCAGAGTCAAACTCTGCTGCCACCTGCTGGCTCTCAGAGATTAAATCCTCGATCTCTGGCAGCTCTTTCTTCTTAGCCAAGATAGGGCTCCAGATCAAAGTCTTTTATTAATACCGCAGGGCCAGTTAACGTGGCATTGGAGTGTGGATCAATTTCTACAACCAACCTTCCACCTGGTGGGTTAATCACCCATTTAGCTGGCAATTTCATGCCTTTCTTTAGAGTTGCAGCAAGAGCAACCGCGCAGGTTCCAGTCCCACAAGATCTAGTCTCCCCGCTTCCCCGCTCATGAACTCTCATTGCAAGTTCGCCATTTTCTAGAAATTGAACAAATTCCACGTTAACACCCTCTGGATACTCCTCTTTCGGGCGAACCACTGGTGGGTCTTTTAAATCACCGACATCATCAAGGGAATCAACAAAGACCACGGCATGGGGATTTCCGATATTTAAGTTATAACCGCTCCAGACTTTGCCATTATTGGCAGCTGTAATTGGGCCATCGATTACTTCAACCTGTCCCATATTTACACTGATATCTCCTGCCACATC
>Ga0209358_10001088_pt1 | contig 22191 bp, 23 predicted proteins | sample LauGreFa1BDMLBSN_2_FD_187574 | JGI IMG/M metagenome (GOLD analysis project Ga0209358, IMG submission 187574) | Freshwater lake microbial communities from Lake Michigan, USA - Fa13.BD.MLB.SN (SPAdes) (version 2) | ecosystem: Environmental > Aquatic > Freshwater > Lake | place: Lake Michigan, USA...
ATAGCAATGTGATGCCACATCGCTATGTTACGGGGTATTAATCCAAATTTCTCTGGGCTATTCCCCACTAAAAGGAAGGTTGTGTACGTGTTCCGCACCCGTTTGCCGGTCGCCATCAAAGTATTGCTACTTCATGCTGCCCCACGACTTGCATGTATTAAGCCTGCCGCTAGCGTTCATCCTGAGCCAGGATCAAACTCTCCATTGTAAATGTTGTTTGATCTGACTATCAATCTCAAATAAATCCGAAATTAACGTCTGATTTAATTTTTTTGATGCTGTAACCTTTACCTGATTTTTTCAATTAATCAGTTACTATTGTTTCCAAACTTTCAAAGATCTTTATGCTTGTTTTGCATCGCTATTATTCGTAGCGGGGTGCAAAGGTAGGCACATTATTTTTAACCACCAAACTTTATTCCAAATAATTATTAATTATTTTTCAATTAGTTAGGCGATATTATTTCTGAGAACTGGCCCCTTTTTTATGAGGGAGGGCAAAGATACAGCGCTTCTTGGTAACCACCAATTTTTGGTTGAATTATTTTAAAGTTTTTTTGCTGTAAAAATGCTTCAGAGAACTTCCCGTTTAGATCTGTTTATCATTAACGGGCGGCAAAGATAAGGAGCAATTACTCTTAGCCAAATTTATTACATACTATTTTTGATTTTTTTTCGTTTAAATGGCTCAATATCCGTCCATTATGGTACGAAAGCTAGTACTAGCAAGGCTTTTTGATTAGTCGATTTTTTTTAGAAAATCGGGGTATTGTATAGCAGATAAATACAATCCATAGGCCGGAGTAGAGAAATCTACCCTTTGTTCATTGTTGGAAGCCACGATATCCATCCACTCTTCCACAGTAATTTGACCCCTACCCACCTGTAAAAGGGTTCCCACTAAACCCCTGATCATGCCTCTTAGGAATCTATTGGAGTCGATATGAAAATACATATTTGCCCCCTCTACCTGCCATAAAGCCTTGCTAACACTGCATTCGAAGGTATTTACCGAAGTATTTTTCTTAGAAAAACTCTCGTAATGGGTGAAGTTTAAAAGGGTTTGAGTGGCCTGATTGAGTAGGTTGAAGTCTATTGGGAAAGGATAATACCATGATCTACCTTCTAAAAAAGGATCTTTCTGGGTATGCAACTTATATATATAAGACCTGGTGGTGGCATCAAATCGGCAATGTGCCGTTGCAGGAACCTCGTAAATGGCTTTGATCACAATGGTGTTGGGTAAAATTGCATTTAAATTATACACCTGTTTCTGTGTAATCGCAGTATCGGTATCAAAATGAAAAAAGTTTTGCAAAGCATGCACACCAGCATCGGTTCTTGAAGCGCCTGAAAGTTCGATGTCTTCTCTATATAAGGTTTTCAGAGCTGCTTGCACCGCACCTTGAATAGTGTCTACATTGTTTTGAATTTGAAAACCTCCAAAACTGGCACCATCATAACAAAGCTCCAAGAAATACCTTTTCATTTTATCATTTGATTATGATGCTAAACTACTACATTTTCAAAAGCCTTGCTTAACTTAGAACCAAATATTAAAAATGATGAAGAAGATTTTATGTTTAGGAGTATTATTTTTTTCTGTTTTAACAACAGTTATTGCACAAGAAAATGAATATCGTGGCTTTGCAGAAAAAAAACACGATTTAGTACACACCAAGCTGGTAGCGGGTTTCGACTATACTAAATCACAATTAAATGGAGAAGCTTGGTTACAATTGCATCCGCATTTTTATGCAAGTAATGTTTTAGTATTGGATGCAAAAGGAATGGATATTCACCAGGTAGCTTTAGAGAAAAACAATGCAAGAAAAAATTTATCCTATACCTATGATAGTTTACAATTAACCATCACATTAGATAAGACTTATACCAAGAATGAAAAATACACTGTTTATATAAAATACACAGCTAAGCCAAATGATTATAAAGCCAAGGGCAGTGCAGCGATTACTGATGCAAAAGGATTGTATTTTATTAACCCATTAGGTACAGAAAAAAATAAACCTACCCAAATTTGGACACAGGGTGAAACAGAAGGCACATCGGTTTGGATACCTATTATAGATAAGACCAATCAAAAAACCACACAAGAGTTTCATTTAACTGTACCTAGTAAATATGTGAGTTTATCCAATGGATTATTGGTAAAACAAGTTGACAATAAAAATGGTACCAGATTAGATGTTTGGAAAATGGATCAACCTCACGCTCCTTACCTATTCTTTGTTGGCATTGGAGATTACGCGATTGTAAAGGATAGTTATATAGGAGAAGGCGCGAAAGCGACTGATGGAAAAAAGAAAATTGAAATTTCTTATTACATAGAAAAAGAATACGAAAAAGTAGCTCGCAAAATTTATGGTAATACACCAGCGATGATGGCTTTTTATGAAAAAATATTGGGCGTGAATTTTCCTTGGGTGAAGTACGCACAAATTAGTGGAAGAGATTATGTAAGTGGTGCGATGGAAAATACCACGGCAACATTACATAGCGATGCAGTGCAACAAGACGCTAGAGAATTGGTAGATGAGAACGCATGGGAATCAACCATTGCACATGAATTATTTCACCAATGGTTTGGAGATTTAGTAACTGCAGAGAGTTGGAGTAATTTAACGGTGAACGAAAGTTTTGCAGATTATAGCCAAACGCTTTGGGAAGAGCATAGTAAAGGAAAAGATGCAGGCGAATATGAAAACTACAAAGGATTAAGAAATTATTTATCTAGCCCTGCTGATGCAGAAAAAGATTTGGTACGCTTTTATTATAAAGACCGAGAAGATATGTTTGATTTGGTGAGCTACCAAAAAGGTGGACGCGTCTTAAATATGTTAAGGCATTATGTGGGAGACGAAGCCTTCTATGCATCATTGAATAAATACCTAACCGATAACCAATTTAAAAACGGCTCTGCAATAAAATTAAAACTAGCATTTGAAGCAGTGACTGGAAAAGACATGAACTGGTTTTTTAATCAATGGTATTTTGGAAGCGGACATCCTTATGTAAGAATTACGCAAAACTATGATGCTGCCAAAAAGCAAGTCATGGTGAAACTACAACAAACACAGGTACAGGATAAAATTTTTACCCTACCTATTGGTATTGATGTATATGTGCAAGGAAAAAGAAATCATTATGATGTATGGAGCAAAAACAAAGTAGATAGTTTTTATTTTGATGCAGCAGTGGCTCCAGACAATGTGAATGTAGACAATGATAAAGTATTGCTTTGGTCAAAAGATGAATCCAAGCCATTAGCGCAATTTGCTTATCAAATGAACCATGCTAGAAATTTCTTGGATAGATTGGAAGCTGTTCAGGAAGCAAGCGAGAATGAAGGCAATAGCATAGCTGCAGGTATTTTGAAAAAAGGATTACAAGATAGTTTTTATGTGATTAGAGCAGCTGCAATGACCGCTTACAATCCCAAAACATTGGATAGCGTAACAGAAGCAGCCATCTTTACAATTGCATCAAAAGATGTGAACAAAAGCAATAGAGAAACAGCCATTGATATTATTGGCTCTTTAGAAAAAGACTCATACAAAAAGTATTTTATAGATTGGACCAAGGATTCTTCTTACTCTGTAAGTGGTGCAGCATTAGAAGCTTTGGAAAAATTAGATAGCACCATGGCCAAAGAGATAGCTTTTAAAGAAAGTAAAAATATTACTAAGAAAAGATTGAATACAGCAGTGACCAATATTATTACTAAGTATGGTGATGAATCTGTTTTTGATTTTGTTGCTGGTAAATATGAAGCTTTAAATATTCAGTCATCAGAGAAATTTTACATGACGACTAGTTTTGCTCAATTACTGATTAAAACAGCCGATCCTGTTAAATTTAAAAAAGGCATTGATTTGATTGTAGGATTTAGAGATGCTATACCACAGGGTTATAGAACACAAACAGATCCTTATTTTAATGGAAAGATATTAGGCATGATCTTAAAAGGAAAGAAAGATAGAGCAGAGCAAGCATTGGTAGATATGGTAACAGAAGTATTACCTAAGTTATAGTTATGAGTCCCTACGGAGACTCATAACAAAAAATGGAGTCCCTTCAGAGACTCCATTTGAAAATTTTATTCTATTAAGAGTCTCCCAACGGGGACTCTTACTGTTTACCAGCCACCGCCAGCTCCACCACCACCGGAGCTACCGCCGCCGAAGCCTCCAAATCCACCTCCACCAAATCCACCGCTTCCACCACCCCAGCCGCCTCGACTAGATCCTCCGTTTAATAAAGAACCTAATAACATACCGGTTGTAAAATCAGAGAAGCCACCTCCATTAATATTAGAACCACCGCCTCCACCTTTTTTACCCAGTATAATGACAATTACAATCACAATCATTACAAACACCAAAGGATTGCCTTTGCTCTTGCTTCTTTTCTTTCTTGCTTCTTTGTATTCACCTACTGCAGCTTTGGCTAAATTATCGGTGGCTTTATCCAAGCCCTCGTAATACGCACCTGCTTTAAAAGCTGGTTTAATATCGTTATCAATAATACTTAAAGCAGTAATGTCTGGAATCGCACCTTCCAATCCATACCCTACTTCAATTCTAATTTGTCTATCTTGAATGGCTACTAAAACTAGTACACCATTATTGGTTTTTTTATTGCCAATTCCCCACTCTCTAAATAATTTAGTGGCATACTCTTCTTTAGGTTGGCCCTCTAAAGAAGATAAAATCACTACAGCAATTTGATTAGAACTACTATCGTCAATAGCCACTAGTTTAGCTTCCAAAGCTTGTAACTGTTCAGGGGTTAAAACACCTGCTTGATCCGTTACCAATTTTGGAGGATTGGGTCTAGGCAAAACATTTTGAGCGATTACATTGGATGTAATCGTTAAAAAGAAAACCGCAATAAATAGTTTGAAAAATTTACTCATTTCCCCACCATAATTTCGTCAGATAATTCATTTACATCCGTCACTCTATCATAAGGAAAATGATGTGTTAATGCATGACCAACAGCTGTAACAACTTTGGTCATTCCTTCTACATAACCACCTTCTTTAAAATGTGCAGTCATTTCTTGTACCTGACTGTACCAAAATTCAATTCCTACTTTTTCGTGAATAGCTTGATCGCCAAACACGGCCAATTTTTTATCTTCAACAGCAACGTATACCAAAACACCATTGCGATCTTTGGTTTCGTTCATTTTGTTTTTGAAGAACAATTGTGTTGCTCTTTCCAAAGCATCTTGTTTTTTAGGAATATGCGATTCCACAAATACACGAATTTCTCCGCTGGTTGTTTTTTCCGCAGCTTGAATAGCCTGGACAAGCAATTGCTTGTCCGAGGCACTCAATAAATTTTGTGAAGAAGATTTAAAAAGAGAAAATGGGTTCCACATAAGTGTTGATTATAAAACAGCCTGATTAAAATTTAACCTCCGGTGCTTTTGAAGCACTTTCTTCTGCTTTAAATCCTTCCTTAGTTTTAAATCCGAACATACCTGCTAATAAATTTACAGGAAATGATCTTGCTCTTTTATTATAGTCTGCAACTGCAGCATTAAAATCGTTTCTAGAAACTTTGATTCTATTTTCTGTTCCTTCTAATTGCGCTTGCAATCCACGGAATGCATCATTCGCTCTTAAGTTAGGATAGTTTTCAGAAACAACTAATAAACGACCCAATGCTTGAGACAATTGACCTTGACTTGCTTGGAACTGTTGTAATTTTTCTGGTGTTAAATCTTTAGCATCTACTTTCATTTGTGTAGCGCTTGCACGAGCATTGATTACATTTTGTAAAGTAGTTTGCTCAAAGTTAGCTTCCCCTTTAACGGTATTCACCAAATTAGGGATTAAATCCGCTCTTCTTTGGTAATCACTTTGTACATTATTCCAAGCTTGATTTACATTCTCGTCTTGGTTTACTAAGCCGTTGTAACCATTACATCCCCAACCGAATAAAATAACGATTACACCTAAAAAAATGAATAAACCTAAATTTTTACGTAACATAGTTTTGTATTTGTTTATAAAGATAGAGCAAAGCTAGTACCAAACTCGATTACTGACGTAAAGTCCTGACAAAAAAATACCTTCCCAAGGCTTGGAAAGGTATTTTTAAGAATTTTTTAAGTTTTAAAAGATCATCTACAAACCGATTATCCCTTAATAGCTGCAATTCCTGGAAGTGTTTTGCCTTCAAAATATTCTAACATGGCTCCACCACCAGTGCTTACATAGCTTACTTTATCATTATACCCAAATTGGTTAACGGCTGCCACACTGTCGCCACCGCCTACCAAACTGAAAGCACCTTTTTGAGTTGCTTCTGCCACTGCATCCGCAATGGCTTTAGTACCTGCTTGGAAATTAGCCATTTCAAAAACGCCCATTGGACCATTCCATAAAATAGTTTTACTTGCTAAAATCACTTTTGCAAACTGTGCTCTAGATTCGATACCTGCGTCCAAACCTTCCCAACCATCTGGTATTTCACCACTCGCGCAGTTCTTGGTATTGGCAGTATTGCTAAAATCATCTGCAATAATATTGTCCACAGGCAAATGAATATTCACGCCCTTTGCTTTTGCTTTGGCTAAAATGTCTAAAGCCAATGGCATACGATCGTCTTCATGAATTGATTTACCAATCTTACCACCTTGTGCTTTAAAAAAAGTATACGCCATACCTCCACCAATAATAATATCAGTTGCTCTATCTAATAAGTTTTCAATGATCAAAATTTTATCAGACACTTTTGCACCACCAATAATTGCAGTGAAAGGTTTTTGTGCAGCATGCAATACTTTTTCAGCGCTCACTACTTCTCCTTCCATCACTAAACCAAATGTTCTATTTTCTTTAGAAAAGAATTGAGCAATAATAGCAGTAGAAGCGTGTGCACGGTGAGCAGTTCCAAAAGCATCATTCACATATACATCACCTAGCTTCGCTAATTTCTCCGCAAATGCTAGATCACCTTTTTCTTCTTCTTTATAAAAACGTAGGTTCTCTAATAACAATACTTGACCAGCTTGTAAAGCAGCTGCTTTGTCTACTGCTTCCGCACCAATACAATCATTTGCAAACTGCACCTCCACGCCTAATAACTTAGATAAGTGTGCCACAATATGCTTTAAAGAATATTTCTCTGTTGGACCATCTTTTGGTCTACCTAAATGGCTCATTAAAATCACACTACCACCATCATTCAAAATTTTTGAAATAGTTGGCACTGTTGCGCGCATACGGTTATCGTCAGTAATTTCAAAAGCATCGTTTAAAGGAACATTAAAATCTACACGGATTAAGGCTTTTTTACCTGCGAAAGAAAAATCTTTAAATGTACTCATTGGGTTTATTTATAAAAATGATCATAATGGAATAAAAATGCCCCCGTTGGTCGGAGGCATTTTTGTATAGCAAGTTGCTTATTTAATTTTACTAGCAAAGTATTTCACTGTACGCACTAATTGAGATACATAGCTCATTTCGTTATCGTACCAGCTAACAGTCTTTACTAATTGAACATCACCTTGTGTCATGATCTTCGTTTGAGTTGCATCAAATAAAGAACCATAAGTGATACCAATTACATCAGAACTTACAATTTCATCTTCTGTATAACCAAAAGATTCGTTCGCTGCTGCTTTCATTGCTGCGTTGATTTCTTCCACTGTTACTTTCTTAGATAAGATAGTCGTTAACTCTGTTAAAGAACCAGTGATCGTAGGAACACGCTGAGCAGAACCATCTAATTTACCTTTCAAAGAAGGTAATACTAAACCAATTGCTTTAGCAGCACCTGTACTGTTAGGTACAATGTTTGCAGAAGCAGCACGTGCTCTTCTTAAGTCACCTTTAGGGTGAGGACCATCTAATGTATTTTGATCGTTTGTATAAGCGTGCACTGTTAACATTAAACCGGTAACGATGCCGAATTGGTCTTCTAAAACTTTAGCCATCGGCGCTAAACAGTTCGTAGTACAAGAAGCACCAGAGATCACTGTTTCAGAACCATCTAAAATCTGGTGGTTCGTGTTGAACACCACCGTCTTCATTTCACCCGTTGCTGGAGCAGAGATGACTACTCTCTTCGCACCTGCCTTAATATGTAATTCAGCTTTTTCTTTATCTGTAAAGAATCCAGTTGATTCGATTACAACGTCTACATTGTGCGCTCCCCAAGGAATTTGAGCTGGATCTCTTTGAGCATAAATTTTTACTGTATGACCATTCACTACAATTGCATCTTCTGTTGCTTTCACATCAGCATCAAAACGACCTTGTGCACTATCATACTTTAATAAGTGTGCTAAAACAGCTGGAGAAGTTAAGTCGTTGATCGCAACCACATCAATTCCTTCCATGTTATAGATTTGGCGGAACACCAAACGACCAATTCTTCCAAAACCATTAATCGCAACTTTAACTGAACTCATAGTATTAATTTTAAATATTTTTCAATAGGAGACGCGAAGTTACCATCTTTTTAAAAAAATACCTTCAAAAACTACATTAAAAAAGCATGAATTATCAACAAAATCAAGGATTTATACGAACCATTGATAGTTTCAGAAAAATGAGCGGCTCCCAAAGCCCCTCCATAAAATTGATTTTCAACGAAAAATATGCAAAATGATTTGGCAGTAAACCGATTGCATCCTATTTTTGCGACCCGATTGACACAAACGTCTATCCAACGACGGCCGGTTCGTCTATCGGCTAGGACAGCCCCCTTTCACGGGGCAAAGACGGGTTCGATTCCCGTACCGGCTACAAAGTGTTATTATCTAAAATAATAATAGTTTTAGAAAATAATATTAAACCGACCCAAATGGGTCGGTTTTTGTTTTTACAAGTTCTTAAGCTTGGTATCTAAAATCGCACTAATATCAGCAGCAAATTCATCCAAACTGGTTCCTATGGTGACTACAAAGCCTCTCACGCAAGTGGGAGGCTTTTTTAATGCGAACAGGCGGCAAGAGCTTGCTCTTGAAAGCATGTGAGCATTAAAAAAGCCAAACGAACACGAAGTGTTTGTTTGAAAGGCTTTGGGTTAATCCAATGGCTGGGGCAGACAATGCGAAGCATTGGCAGTCCCGAGGCTTTGGGTAAGGCCAATTGATTGGTAAGTCGGCGAAGTGAAACGAAGGCGACAGTCCCTTAAGTAAAAATTACAACTGCACCGACATCAACTCTCTACCTAAATTGTGAAATGCAGATTCAATTTTTTTGATCTGCTCAGCTTTTGGTTTTCTATGAAGATTGGCATAATGATTCAATTGCTTTTGATTTATTCCAGAGTATTTTTCTAAAGCAGATCCTGTTATAACATTCTTATAATACTTTAAAAGACTTTGTATATCGAATTTATATTCCAATTCAAAATCACCTATAAATGAATCTGGTATTGTATCCCCATCATCTTTCATACCTTCCAAATGAAAACTAATTGCTTTTAAAATATTGGCTTTCATTTCATCAGGAGTTTCCCCCGTAGAAATACAACCTGGCAATGAAGGTACATGTGCCGAGAAATTTTTATTTAAGAATGATATTTCAACAGTATTCTTTTTCATAATGCTACATTTAAATTATTTTATTATGCCAGCCTGTGTCATAATGGACTTTACAACTTTATGATCTAAAACTTCATTCATACCATGATCTGGTATGGTGACTCTCCCTTTTTTTATTTTATGTTTATACTGTTTATGACTTCCTTTTTGAGTATACAAAAACCAACCATCAGACTCAAGCATTTTAATCATTTCTCTAACCTTTTTTATCATATAATTAGATTTACAAAGATATATAATTATATATCATTAAAATAAATTTCCACTCAAATCTCCCACTATTTCCCTTGCCTCAACAAATAATTTATACGTTCGGAAATTTTCTAATTGTTGATAACCATATACTTACACCAAAATAATAGCATTATTCCCAAAAATAATAGCTTTACTATCATTTATAATGGTAATTATACTATTTTTGTACTCACAAGAACAAAATAGTATAAATCTTTATGAAACTAGAAGTACAGATAAAAATGAACCAGACCCTTTTCTTAAGGGATCCAGAGCAGTCAGAACTGGGCAGAAATATTATCAAACATAGTATTCAATTAATTGATAAAACAGGTTTTGAATCCTTCACTTTTAAAAAACTAGCCGAAGCAATAGGCACTACAGAAGCAGGTATCTATCGATATTTTGAGAATAAACATAAACTATTGGTATATATCATCTCATGGTATTGGGGATGGTTAGAATTTCAGATTGGCTATCAAACAAAGAATGTGCAAGACCCAATCACCAAACTAAAGCAAGTCATCACCCTACTTGCATCCAATGTGGAAGATGATTTAATGACCAGCCACGTAGATGAATCTATGTTACACCAAATATTAATAGCAGAAGGTTCTAAATCATATTTAACCAAACATGTAGGAGAAGACAACAAACAACAATACTTCAAACCTTATAAAGATTTGTGCAATACAGTAGGTGAAATAATACTAGAATGTAATCCAAGCTATCTATATCCCCACTCTTTAGCATCTACCATTATAGAAGTAGCACATTTGCAAAATTTCTTTATGCATAATTTACCTTCTTTAACTGACTTTGATAAATCAAAAAAAGAAGCTCAAATTATTGACTTCATCAATAACCTAGTATTCTCAAGTATTAATAAATAAAGACATGGTAAATAATTTTAACGATATATCCATTAGAGAGTCTCTTAACAAATTCTTTAAAATCATTCGATTAGAAAAGAAAGAAGTGACTGCTATTTACTTCTATGCTATATTAAGCGGGGTGATACAGCTTTCACTGCCCCTTGGTATTCAAACCATCATCAACTTCTCGCAAGCAGCAGCGGGTATTGCTAAATTACCTGTATCAATTATACTTCTCATTTTCATCGTATTAGTTGGTATACTCGTATCAGGCATCTTGCAAGTAAACCAAATGAAGATTGTAGAGAAAATTGAACAAAGTATTTTCACGAGGTTTTCATTAGATTTTGCGCATAAAATACCAAAAATTGATAGCACAGAACTAAATAAAAATCACTTACCAGAATTAATGAACAGATTCTTTGAGATTATTAGTTTGCAAAAAGGATTATCAAAAATCTTATTGGACATACCTCTAGCCGTCATTCAAATTATATTTGGATTGATTTTATTGTCATTCTATAATTCAACATTTATTATTCTTGGTCTATTACTGATCTTATTACTTTTTTTCATATTCAAATACACCACTAAGAAAGGATTAAATGCTGCGTATGACGAAAGTGAAAATAAATACGAAGTAGCAAGCTGGCTAGAAGAAATCGCTAGATCATATAAGACTTTTAAAATATCAAGTCGAAATAATTATCACTTAAAAAGAACAGATGATTTAGTAAAAGACTACCTCGTGTCCAAAACTACACATTTTGAAATTTTAAAGTTTCAGTATTGGAGTTTGATTGTATTTAAATTGCTGATTTCTGCAATGATGTTAATTATTGGTGCAGTTTTATTAATCAGACAGCAATTAAATATTGGACAATTTATTGCTGCAGAGATTGTGATCTTATTAATCTTATCCGCAGTAGAAAAATTGATCCTTAATTTAGAAATAACATACAATATCTTAACTGGTGTTGAAAAATTAAGTGTAATTACGGAAAAGAAAAGTGAGATTCAAGGAAAAATGCCTTACGTTTCTGATGGCAAAGGTATCACTATAGATGTACAACAATTGAATTTTAAATTTGATGACAGTCGTACATTACTAGAAAATATCAATTTTAATATATTGCCTGGAACTAAAGTTTGTATCATGGGTGATGGAGGTTCTGGCAAATCAATCCTATTAGAACTCATTGGAGGAACCTTGAAAAACTTTGATGGTGTGATTAATGTAAATAATATTCCCATTAATAATATTGACCAAAGAGAATACAGAAAAAATATAGGCATCTTTTATAATGAGCAGGACATCTTCGATGGTACTATTTATGAAAATATTTGTATAGGTAATACCAATGTTTCACCAGATGATATTATGAAATATGCTGAAATGTTAGAGATCAAAGAGTTTATAAGTCAATTACCAGAGGGATTGTCAACCAAACTACAACCTACTGGAAAAGGCTTGAGCACCATCATTGCTAAAAAGATTTTATTACTTAGAGCCATTGCACATCAACCTGAATTATTAGTGCTAGATGAGCCTTTTGAATTGGCAGGTGCGGAATCTAGTAAAAAGATATCTAAATATTTGATTGATATCCCCAATACCACTTGTATGATTGTAAGTGGCTACATTCCATTTGCTAAAAGGGCAGATTTGATTATTTGGTTAGAAAAAGGAAAAATCAAACATATAGGAAAACCAGACACCATTTTACCATTAGTTATTAGTTAAGTACTATGAAAAATACATTAGAAAATATAAACGCCGAATCTAATTTCACCCCAAAGTCAGTTAGATCCATCTATAGATACGAGAAAAATAGCAAAATTGGCTATTGGGTTTTGGGCATATTTGTATTCTTATTGATTGTATTGCTATTGCCTTGGACGCAAAACATCTCTAGCAGTGGGCATGTTACTACCCTGTATCAAGACCAAAGACCACAACAGATCAATACTGTAATACCAGGTAAGATTATTAAATGGTATATTAAAGAAGGGGATGTTGTGAAAAAGGGAGACACCATTGTACAATTGGCAGATACCAAAGATGACTACTTGGATTCTAACTTGGTGGCAAGAACCCAAGATCAACTTAATTCAAAAGAACAGGAATTATTATTCTACAGCGAAAAAATTAATGCTATAGAAAGCCAAATCAACGCAATTGAGAATAACCGAGATCTCAAGATCAATTCCTATGAAAATAAAATTATACAATATAAAAGAAAGTTAATTAGTGATAGCTCGGAAGTAGTGGCTGCAGAAGTGGATCATAAAATTGCGCAAGAACAATTAACTAGAGGTAAGCAATTATTTAATCAAGGGGTGGTTTCTTTGGTAGAATTAGAAAGAAGAACAGCGCAAAATAATAAAGCATTAGCTATTCTGACAGAGAAACAACAAAAACTCTTAAATACCAGACAAGAAATAAATATCATTAAAATTGATATCAACTCGGCAAGACAAGAGGCAGATGATAAAATATTTAAATCTAGAAGTGAGATTGCTAGTTCTAGAGGGGATATTGCAGGAACTACTGGAGAAGTTGCAAAAAATAGAAATATCTTGGCCAATTATATCAGTCGAGGAAATCAAAAATGGTTGATTGCACCTCAGGATGGTCAGATCATCAAAGCAAAAAAATCTGGTATTAATGAAATAGTGAAAGAAGGTGAGATGATTGTAGAGATGGTGCCTACCGAAATTGACCATGCAATTGAATTATTTATTGAGCCTATGGATTTAATGTTAATTAACCCAGGGCAAAAAGTGAGAATGATTTTCGATGGCTTCCCTGCTATTGTTTTCTCTGGATGGCCTGATAATAGTTATGGTACATTTGGTGGAGAAATATCTATGGTGGAGAACAATAGAAACGAAAATGGTAAATTCAGAATTTTGGTTATTCCTGATCGTCAGCAAAAAGCTTGGCCTGCAGCATTAAAAACAGGTACAGGTGCTAGGGGCTTTGCATTGTTAAACACGGTGCCTATTTGGTATGAATTATGGCGTCAAATCAATGGGTTCCCTCCAGATTATTATACATCTAAAGCTAGTACCAAAAATGCTAAATAAAATGCAATTCAAGCGATTGATTTATACCCTATTCTTACCCTTTTTAATAGGTAATGCTAATGCGCAAGAAAAAAGCTTGAGCGTTGAGAATATCTTGGATATTGTTAGAAAGTATCACCCAGTGATTAAACAATCTTTCTTACAAAACGAAATGGCCAAAAATGAATTGAGAGCATCCAGAGGCATTTTTGATCCTAGCATTCAAATAAATACGGATGAAAAAACCTACGACAACAAATTATATTATAAGTACAATACCTCTGAATTAAAAATTCCTTTATGGTATGGTATTGACATCAAAGCGGGTACAGAAAATAATATTGGAGAAAGAATTGATCCAACATTAACCAGAAATAAATCTGCTTTTGTGGGTGTGAGCATGGATCCATTTAGAGGAATTATTGTTGACAAAAGAAATGCAGTGGTAAAACAGGCTAAGAATTTTGTTGACCTCACTAAGAATGAGCAATTACTGGTAGTCAATGATGTATTGTTAGAAGCCACAAGTGCCTATTGGAACTGGGTAAATGCCTACTTCATCAATACAATTTTAACTAAATCGGTACAAAACAATAAAGAAAGATATGAAGTCATTAAAAAGTCCTTTATTTCTGGAGATAGAGCCCCTATTGACACTACAGAAGCTTTAACACAATTGCAAACATTTGAAATGATGCAAACCCAAGCTGCGGTAGATCTACAAAAAGCTAGATTAGAATTAAGTAATTATTTCTGGACAAGTGGTGGTATACCTTATGAATTAGAAGAGGACATTATTCCATCAGGTAGCTTTGATCTAAATGAAATCAGCAGTATTGATCTTGGTAGACTTGAAGAAATGGTGGATCAGGCAATGCAAACACATCCAAAATTAAAAATGATCAATGCTAAATCAACCATTTTAGATATCGAGAAAAGATTAAAGACTGTAGAGTTGTTCCCCTCACTTAAATTAAACTACAACGCACTAGATAATAATTTAAATAATATTTCCACTTTTATTAATACATCCAACAATGTTAAGTATGGACTCTCCTTAAATATGCCCTTGTTTCAAAGAGAAGCTAGAGGAGAACTGGCTAAAACAAGAAACAAAATGGAAGAATTGAAATGGGATAGAAAATATATAAGTCTGGAAATAGAAAACAAAGTAAGAAGCACATTTGCTGAATTCTATGCCTTTAAGCAACAAATAAAAACCAACGAAGCTGTTTTAAACGCTAATAAACTTTTATTTGAAACAGAGAATGTCAAATTTCAAATGGGTGAGAGTAGCTTATTCTTGATCAATAGCCGAGAACTTAAATTCATCGAAACTGAGCAAAAACATATAGCCCTTAAAACTAAATTCTATCTAAGTATCTATAAGAACTTATGGGCAATGGGTTCATTGAATTAAATATGAGCTCCTATCCTATTAAATGTTCATACTAAAATGAACTTCACTGATACTTTCTTTGTGCAGTTTTAAAAAATCAATATAGGCCTGAGCAATAGCGCTTAATTTTTTTTCTTTTAACCAAATTAAGCTCCATGTAGTAACTATGGGCAAGCCTTTAATAGGTATTACTTCCAATTTTCCAGAAGTTAATTCATTCTTTATACCAATGATGGGCATAATGGAAACACCCATACCTGCAATAATTGCCTGCTTTACAGCCTCATTAGAAGTAAGGGTGATTTTTTTCTTTGCTTGTAATTTATTTTTTTGAATAAACTGTTCCATCGTTTGTCTAGTACCAGAACCTATTTCTCTATAAATTAATGGTATGGTGTCTAAATTAAATTTTTGTTGCTGCAAAATCTGTGCAGTTTTCTTATTACCCACTAACATCAATTTATTCTCCATTAAATCTACCTTCTTGATCTGTATATTTTCTGGCAAAATAGATACTAAGGCAAAATCTATTTCATTTTTTTCTAGACTATTCACCACTTTCGCCTTATTGGTAACATCTAATTCTAAATCTATATTGGAATGTTGCTGTAAAAAGTCAGCCAAGAAAAAAGGCATAATATATTTACCTGTTGATATGATGGAAATCTTTAGCTTACCAGATAATACATTATTGTATCCGATGCTTTTATAATTAATGGTTTCCAACTCCGAAATAATATTTTCCGCCGCCAATGCAATCTCCTTACCAAAATCAGTCACAAACAACTTTTTATTGATAATTTCTGTTAAAGCATATGTGAAGTTTTTTTGAAAATTCTTCAACTGAATAGATACTGCAGGCTGCGTTAAATGCAACTCATCTGCAGCTTTGGTAACACTTCCATGCTTTACCACCTTCAAAAAAATCTTTAATTGGCTAATGGTATAGTTCATAAATGTATTTTATGTCAAATATAATAACATTAAATAATATTTATAGTTAAAATTGGTAGAATTTTGAGGTACAAAGCCAAACATTATGACAAACAACACCTTTGCTTTTAGAGATCAAGCGGTCAATAAAGACACAGCAAAATATGTACTGCTAGAAATGCTGAATCATACCGTAGAATTTTACAAGCTAAATCAATTTGGTGATGAAATAAGAAATGATAAGAGTGGAGTTAATTATGAAAGTAAAATAGCAGAGTTAAAGAATACGATCAATGAAGTTCAAACATATTTAGACAAAGAAAAAGAAAGAGATTTCAATATCTCCATTCAAATTAGTATTGACTAGTGGATCTTTTTGAGCAGAGAAAATTAATTATCGCAACCATGCATGGCAAAGAAGCAGTTATTGCTCCTTTGTTTGAAAAAACTTTCGGTGTTGATTGTATTACCCCCAATACTTTCGATACCGATTTTTTTGGCACATTTACAGGAGAAATTGAAAGAACCCTTACGCCATTAGAAACGGTTAGGTTGAAATGTAAGGAGGCCATGGACCTACATGATATAGATTTAGGTATAGCAAACGAAGGTTCTTTTGGAGCACACCCTAGTTTACATTTTATACCAGCAGACGAGGAATGGATGATCTTGATAGATCGAAAAAATGATCTTGAAATTATTGTAAAGCATATTAGTACAAAAACCAATTTTTCTGGAAAATACATTCAATCCATAGAAGCATTAGAAGAATTTGCAAAACTTATTGGTTTTCCCGAGCATGCTTTAATTCTGAGAAAAGAAGAAGGGTCCAAAGAATATATTCATAAGGGTATCAAAGACTGGAATACTCTCAAGCAACTATATACCGAAATAGAGAAAGCTTTTGGAGGCGCTTTTGTGGAGACAGATATGCGGGCTATGAATAATCCCCTAAGAATGAAGGTAATTCAAGAAACTACAGAAAAATTAATCGCTAAAATTCAGTCCAGTTGCCCTAACTGCTCCTGCCCAGGCTTTGATATTAAGGAATTTAAAGAAGGACTTCCTTGCGAATGGTGCAATAGACCAACAAAATCTATTTTATCTTTGTTGTATCATTGCAATAAATGTGGTTTTGAAAAAGAAGAATGGTTCCCAAAAAATAAAGAAAAAGAAGATCCTCAATATTGCGATTATTGCAACCCATAAATAACCTTATGATTACAAATAATATACAGCATATTGTAGAGACTTTAAAGAAAGGAGATATTGTTGGTATTCCAACAGAAACTGTTTATGGCTTAGGAGCTAATGGATTAGATGAGAAAGCAGTACAAAAAATTTTTAGGGTGAAGGGAAGGCCAAATAAAAACCCTTTAATACTGCATACCCATTCCATAAAAGAACTTAAAAAATTAGTAAAAAATATTCCTCCAATTGCTAAAAAAATAGCAGATCATTATTGGCCAGGACCTTTAACTATTTTATTTGATAAGTCTGAACTAGTAAGCGACCTTATTACAGCAGGTTCTAAAAAAGTTGCTATTAGAATTCCATGCCATCCATTGTTTTTAGAAATATTGAAATCGGTGGACTTTCCTATTGCAGCGCCAAGCGCAAATCCATATCAAAGAATATCCCCTACCACCGCACAACAAGTGCATGAGTATTTTCAAGATAAAGTGCCCTATGTACTAGAAGGAGGCAAATGTGAATGTGGATTAGAATCAACGATTGTAGGTATTGAAAACAATAAAGTAATCATTTACCGCTTGGGTGGTATTACCATAGAATCACTCAAAAAAGTTCATCCCAATGTAGAACTTGCTCCAAAAGACAACACCAAAGTAGTCACTAGTGGCATGGATTTAAAACACTATGCACCTACAACCAAATTAATCATAGTAGGCAATATCAATCTTTTTAAAAAGAACCACCCAGAATTAAATATTGGCGTTTTAACTTTCGAACACCATAACAATAGACTCATCGCCAAAGAGTTTTATTATCAATTATACCAACTAGACCAACAAAACTTTGATGTAATCATCTGCAAGAAATTCAAAAATATGGGGATTGGTAAGGCCTTGAATGATAAGCTACAAAGAGCAAGTTATTCTGAAGGAGTATCATAGAAATTGGAGTATTTCCCGAAATATTTAATTTAATCTAAAAAAGTATTTTTCGTTTTGTGAATAATACTTACTTTTGACGTAAGTATCGTAAAACGTTAGTATCATACTTGATTTTGGCGATAAGGAAACTAAGAAGGTTTGGGAAGGAGAATTTTCTAAGAAACTGCCTGTTGAGATTCAACAAATTGCAAGAAGAAAATTAAGGATGATGCATAGATCTCAAGATCTATTAGACCTAATCATTCCTCCCTCAAATCATCTTGAAAAACTAAAAGGTAGTTTAGAAGGATACTATTCAATAAGGATTAATATTCAATGGAGAATCATTTTTATTTGGGATCTTGATACTGCATCAAAAGTCCAGATAATAGATTATCATAAATAATTTATAAATGAAAAAGCTTAAAAACATACATCCAGGGGAAATACTTAAGGAAGAATTTTTGATTCCTTTAAATATTAGTGCATATAAATTATGCAAGGCTATTGATATACCCCAAACTAGAATTTCAGAAATTTTGAAAGGTAATAGAAGCATCACTGCTGATACAGCATTAAGATTATCCAAATATTTTGGCAATACCCCTAACTTTTGGCTAGGGCTTCAAAATGATTTTGACATTGAAGAAGAACTTCAAATGAAAGGGGATCAAATTAAAATGATTAAAAAACTTAAGATAGCCTAGACATTATTAAAGAAACCTCTTCTTATCTTCTTCCTTAGGCACCATGCATTGATCTTGTTTGCCAAATAATCTGTATCTATTGGCTGCAATCAATTGATAGATATAGTTTCTAAAAAATCTTGGAACAATAATGGTGTATTTGAATACACTAGGCCAGCCCGTTAACAGTTTAGCGATTTCAATCACTGCGTCAGATTGTTCATATACCAAATCATCTTTGATGAAAATCACAGAGTTTGCGCTAGTTGAAAATTGATACTGTCTAAAAAGCCGCTCCCCCGCCTCAGTTTGTTGTGCTGTAAAATGTATTTGAGCTGAAGGGTCGTGGCGAATAATGATTTGCACCACTCGATTACAAAAATTACAAACCCCATCAAATACAATAATATTCATCTTAGTTTTCAATAATCGCATCCCAAAGCAAAGACCTTACTTGAAGTGCTTTTAATGAGGCATTACTGGCTTCTTCCCATTTTTGCTCATCTGATCCACAAAGCTCGGCCACCATTTCTAAAGCCAATTGGCTATGGTGTCCCCCATCTACTTCAATATGTCTTTCAATGTAATATTTAAAGGTAGAAACCTTATCTGGATGATCTGCATATATTTTATGCAAGATTTCAGTAAACATATCTGGAATTAAATCTTCTCTTCCAAAAGTGAATACCGCCGCTTTTACATGCAAAGGTGCATGTTGTGCAATTTCAAATGTAAAGGCTAAGAAATCTTTTGCTTTTTGTGGAAGCGGCGCTTCTTGTATAGCAGCATCAATGGTTTTACCTTTAGCTATCTCTTGCATTAAAGCGTCAATTAAATGTGTAGATGCCCCCATTTGTTGCATGGCTTTTAAATACAATTCAAAATGACTGATTCTTTGGTCATGCTCATCTACATCAGACTCTTCTCCTAACACAATCTCATTGATTAAATAACGAGTATTGGCAGATCCAACTGGTACCCAAGGTAATTGAACAGAAGTCAAACCTATTTGAAGTGATTTTAATAAACTCATAAAATCCCAAACCGCAAATACATGGTATTGAGTAAACTGTTGCAAGCCTTCTAGATTATTGATCTTAGTATACACTGGATGTGCTAATAAATGCACTCTTGCTGCTTCAATATTGGCTTTTAGTTTTTCTACTGGGTTTTGCATAATTTCAGTTTAAATATCAACAAAATAGACCTCTATTTGTTGTAAGAATTGCAAAGGAACTACAAAAAATTGCAGCAATAAACGAATCATACAAAATGCACTCAGATTTTCCAAATATCATAAACAAAGATGGCATAGCCATTTATTATGGATCAATCTTAAATGAGGAAACTTTGCCTTCTATTTATACTAACTTATTCAACAAGATTGCCTGGCAACAAGATCAAATTATGATGTTTGGCAAAGCCATTACCACTAAGCGTAAAGTAGCTTTTTACGCAGACAACCATATTGACTACACTTATTCTAGTGTGAAAAAGAAAGGCCTTCCTTGGACTCCCGAACTCATCCAAATCAAAAACCTCATTGAATCCCATACTGGCGCTACATACAATGCATGCTTATTAAATTTATACCATACCGGAGAAGAAGGAATGGGATGGCATAGTGATGATGAAAAAGAAATTATACTGAATAGCTCTATTGCTTCACTCAGTATTGGTGCAGAAAGAAAATTCGCATTCAAACATAAAGTCAGCAAAGAAACTATGTCGATCATGCTGGAAAATGGATCACTTTTAGAAATGAAGGGTGCTATCCAGCAATATTGGTGGCATAGTCTACCTAAAACAAAAAAAGTAGGTACTCCAAGAATTAACCTCACTTTTAGACAGATGCAATCATGAAAAATGCAAAAAATAAAGCAGTTAAAAAAAGCGATCTACCCAGTAAGATTTGCTTAAACTGTCAAAGGCCCTTTACTTGGAGAAAAAAATGGGAAAGAGATTGGGAAGAAGTAAAATATTGCAGCGATGCCTGCAAGAAAAAAAAGTTTTAGCGCTTACTGATCTTGTTCAAAGAAATAGTTTTTTGTCTAGAGCATTTAAATCGCTTGATATCCGAACTTCTTTTGATCAAATGTTTTTGACTCACTCCGCTATTCACTCTCTTACGCCATAAATTAAAACTGCATCGCTTTAATTCTGCGCGCATGATTTTGATCGTTTCAGCTTCTGAAATACCAAATTGAAAACTAATAGCTTCAAAAGGGGTTCTATCTTCCCAAGCCATCTCTATGATTCTATCAATATCTATTCTTTCCATTCAATAGGGATAATAACTTCGTTGGTTCTACCAATAAATTGAAATGGTGCATTGTATCCTAAAAAATTATATCCACCCTTCTCTTCGATTTTTCGCTCTTTTAATAAAGCTGATAATTGCTCGTAGTGTTCCTTAATTTTCTCATCAGAAGCATAACCACCAAAACTAATTACTGCGACATATTCTGGTGTTGATTGCTTGATCTCAATTTGAGGATCATTGGGTGTGGGCAATGCTTTATCATTGTATTTTTTCGGCATCACAAAACTCATACTGGAACCTTTTTCAGTAATACTCATTCTTACTGGAGCCGTCATAGAAATACTTTCTTTTTGTTGATTGCCTCCAAATATGTACTTGGCTAACTTATTGAATCCTGAACTAGCCACTGATTTATAATTGGTTCCCTTAGAATACACCGTTGCCATGGTAGCTGCTGGATAGTACCTGATTTCAAAACCCGCTTACTTTTTCACCAAACGGTAAGCTTGCTTCTCTGTCTTTAATGTACCGATGGTTTTAAAAGACTGGAATACAATGTAAATTCCAGCTAAAATAAGGGGTATGTATAGCGCTTTCATACTCTATATAACAAATCGCCCACCCAATGGTTCATCCCAAATAATACTTAATTTTGAGCCATGTGTTATGTCATTGGCGTTAAAGTACCTAAAAAACAAACCATTAAAGTGGGAGATACACCCATTGAACTGGACCCGATTGATATTCCAGTACAATCTGGTTTCTCTTATAACCCATGGCCAGTCCTTTACAATGAAGATAAAACCCTTAGGCCTGGACTGATGCATTGGGAACTTATCCCAAATTGGACACGCAATCAAAAAGAACTGGTTGAATCAAGAAAAAAGTACACTACCCTGAATATTAAATCAGAAGGTATATTTACTAATAAGGTAGCGCAAGCAGTGGTAAATACCAATAGATGTTTAGTGCTCGCTTCTCATTTTTTTGAATGGCAGGAAGTAGAAAAGCAAAAATATCCTCACTG
>Ga0209358_10001091_pt1 | contig 22134 bp, 6 predicted proteins | sample LauGreFa1BDMLBSN_2_FD_187574 | JGI IMG/M metagenome (GOLD analysis project Ga0209358, IMG submission 187574) | Freshwater lake microbial communities from Lake Michigan, USA - Fa13.BD.MLB.SN (SPAdes) (version 2) | ecosystem: Environmental > Aquatic > Freshwater > Lake | place: Lake Michigan, USA...
CGCGATACAATTAGTAGCCCTCAAGTTTTGATTGATTCCATTGCAGGCTCTCTAAGAAAATATATTGACACTACAAATTTGCAGTTAAATAAAAAATATTTTTATACGATAATAACAGGAAATAATCAAAATATTGAGAGTAGCTATAGTAATGTGAGTTTTGCTACTCCTTTTAATACTAAACCTAAAGCAATTGCTTTAGGTAATAAAACTTACAATAGTGTAGGAGAGTACAATTACGTTAGAACCACATATAGTTCAACTGGAAGTACTGACAATGATGGTAAAATTGTTGATTTTAAATGGTATGTTAATGATAGCTTGGTCAATAGTGTAGATTCCATTTTGGTATATTATTACAACCAGGGTTCTAATAAAGTAAAATTAGTTATTACAGATAATGATGGCGGCAAGGATTCGTCAACTTCAACTGTGTCTTTGAGTTCATTTATTAAAACATTCAAAGGGGGATTCCTAGGTGGTATAACAGCACTTAGTCAAAACTTGATTTATACTGCAGATTCTACCTTTGATCCTATCAGTGGAGCATCGATAACAATGCTGGATAGATCAGGTAATACTATATACCCTTTAGTTGTAAGTTCCAAAATTTTCACCACTCCATCTGTTTCTAGTGATTCCTCTGTATTTATTACTAGTGGAAGTTCTTTGAATGGGTTTAATAAGTCTGGCGCACCATTATGGTCAACTATTCCTTTGGGAGGCTTATCCTATGTTACACCAACCATTGATTCATTGTTTTCAAGAATATATGTTGGAGTTTCCAATAAAAATTTCTTTGCAATTGATTATAAAACAGGAAAAGTTGCTTGGAGTATATTCGGAGATGCCCCTATAAATTCATCTGCAGTGATTACAGGAGATAGAAAATTAGTATTTACAAGTCAAAGTGGAACATTGTATGGATTTGATATAAGAACTAATGCAGTTCAAACATCTCCTAAATGGACTTTAAATTTTGGAGAAGTTATCACTAAGTCACCAGCAGTTGATGGTAGCAATAATTTAATAATTGGTACTCAGTCAGGTAAAGTTTTAAAAGTTAAATTAAATACTGATGGTACTATTACAAGAATTTGGACAATAGATGTAGCGTCTGAAATTCAAGCTTCGCCTGTTATAGATGCAGACGGATTCCTATATGTGGGAAATAAACTTGGCGATTTTTATAAATTAAATCCAGATAACGGTGCAACCATTTGGAAATATTCAACTGGTGCAGCTATTAAATCTACACCTACTATATCAGAATTTGGAACGATTTATATCTCAAATACAAATGGCTTAGTAACAGCATTGAATACTGATAAAGTACTTAAGTGGACTTATCAAGCTAGTGGGGCTATTTCAGCTAATATGCTATACATAAGCAATATGCTTTATATAGGTACAGAGTCAGGTAGGTTTTTTGCAATTTATGATAATCCTAATACAAATACTGTTAATACTGGATTATCAATTAATATAAATAAAAACAATTTTACATCTTATAGTACTGGTAGTCTAGCGAGTGTAATTCAGTCAAGTATTCAGCCTGAATATCAATATTATTATGAATCATTTAAAAATGGGTCTTTTAATTTTACATTAGGTGATCAAGTGGTTAAACCAAAGAAACCAATTTGGGGAACATTCCAAGGAAATAATCAACGTACAGGTAGTGCTACATTTGAATGCCCTGATGTTCCAATTATACGTATTCCTGATTGTAATGAATTTGCTGATTCAATCAAAATCACAACCAGTAATTTAACAGATAAGTATTGGGTTGTTAATGATAAAACTTTAAATACTATCACTGATACTATAATTTCTGTTAAATCAACTGATAAGTATAAGTTAATGGCCTATAATTCCAATGGGTGTAATGTTTATTCTAGTGAGAATATTTTCATTACAAATTCGGCGTTAGCTAAACCGAAAATTATAACTAATAATGGAGGAACAAAATTCTGTGAAGGCGATAGTATTGTTTTGTCTTCAAATATTAATACTGCCAAATATCAATGGAATTTTTCTTCTTCACCTGTGATTGATGCGACTGCTAAAAACTTATCAACGACTTTACAAGGTGCCTATAGTGTTACAGCGATTAATGAATTTGGATGTAAGGCAACATCAGATTTGGCATTAATTTTAACTACGCCAAAGCCTGCTGTGTCTTCAATAGATGGCGTTAATGCATTATGTGTTGGTACTATATCAAAACTTACCAATGCCACGGTGGGTGGTGTTTGGTCAAGTGGAGCAGAATCAATCATTAAAGTGGATGCATCAGGTAATATTAGTTCAGTTGCAGTTGGAACCGGTGTAATTAACTATACAATAACTGCTAATGGATGTAGTAATACAAGTAAGATAAATATTAAAATAAATGAAACGCCTAATGCTCCTAAGGCGGATAATGTAGCCTTATGTGTAGGGGGAACGTCAACTGCGTTAATTGCAAATGCATCAGGTGGGCATAGTTTATTATGGTACGGATCAAATGCGACTGGTGGTCAAGCAAGTGGAACAGCACCAATACCATCAACCAATGCAATTGGTAACGCTGATTACTATGTGAGTCAGTCTAATAACAATACTACCTGTGAAAGTCCAAGGACAAAAATAACGGCTACGGTAAATGCATTGCCTTCTGCACCAATTACTTCTGATATAATTTATTGCGCTAATGATGTTGCTAGTACGTTAACTGCAACAGCTACTACAGGGAATAGTTTGTTATGGTATGGTCAAAATGCTACAAGTGGATCATCTGCTAGTATATCCCCAACACCATTGACAATAAATACAGGAACATTAGATTATTATGTGAGTCAAATTAGTCAACTAACAGGTTGTGAGAGCCCTAGGTCAAAACTTATAGTTAAAATAAATGCAATCCCTGCATCGCCGACTGTTAATGCATTTACATTTTGTTCAAATGTTACATCATCTTTATTGAGTGCAACCGCCGATATAGACAATAATTTAAATTGGTATGGCTCAAGTGCTACAGGCGGGGCAGCTTCAAATACAGCACCAACAGCAGTTACTAAAACAGCAGGTGTATTTAATTATTACGTAAGTCAAAAAAATACTATTACAGGTTGTGAAAGTGCAAGATCAAAAATAGTAGTTACAATAAATGAATCACCTAATGCTCCTAAAGCTGATAATGTTGCTTTATGTATAGGTGGTACTTCGACATCTTTGATCGCAAACGCAACAGGAGGTCATAGTTTATTGTGGTATGGCTCAAGTGCAACAGGTGGCCAATCAAGTGGAACGGCGCCAATACCATCAACGAACACACAAGGTAGTACCGATTATTATGTAAGTCAATCAAATAACGCTACTACTTGTGAAAGTCCAAGAACTAAAGTAACAGTATCTGTTGGACCTGCACCAGCGACACCAACAATAACAAGAGATGCGAATGGTAATTTAACATCAAGCGCGACAAGTGGTAATCAGTGGTATAAGAATGGTTCTGAAATTATTGGTGCAACAAGTACTATATATAAACCAACCGAAGTTGCTAATTATGCTGTTAAAATACAAGGGGTTTGCGTTAGTCCAATGAGTACGATCTATTATTTCTTGATTACTGACGTCATTAATTTAAGTGCAACTGAATTTGTCAAACTAGCGCCTAATCCGTTCCAGAGTAAGTTAAACTTTGACTTTGTCATTAAAGGATATCAAAAACTGAATTTAGATGTTTTCGAGTTGGCTAGTGGTCGCAAAGTAACTTCAAGGGCAGGTTTAACACCCGGAACTCCAATTTATTTACCTGAATTATCAGGAGGTACTTATATTGTTCAGGTAACCAGTGCAGATGGCAAGTTGAGTTATCAGTTTAAAATGATCAAATTATAGCAATTCAAAAATAAATAATGATCGCAACATAATAAACCATGAACAAGAAGATTTTATTTAGTGTTTTTTTTATATTTTTTTATTTTTTGACATTTTCTCAAAGTAATACAATTGAGATGAATGAAAAAAGAATTAAAATTAATAAACTCATAAATGAGGTTAATTCTAATTCATCTGATACTGCTAAAGTTAGGTTGTATTTTATTTTAGCTAGTAGGTTTGAAGAAATAAATTCAGATTCTAGTTTATTATTTTCGAAGAAGGCCTACGCACTAGCGAAAAGCATTGGCTATGAATTTGGCATTGCCAATACAGCAATTGATTTAGGGAATAGGAGTTTGCAAATTGGGATATACAATGAAGCTTTAAATAAATTTTTTGAATCCTATGATATAGGGATTTCGTTGAAAGATACAATTTTGATTACGACTGCTTTAGATAACATCTGTACCACTTATCAGTTACTCCAAGATCATAACAACAGAATAAAATATGCTAAACAAAGTATTCAAATTGCGCAAAACATTTCCGAAATAAATAAGTCTGAATCAATATTAAAAGATGCCTATAGGCAAATCGGGGGCGCCTTTTTATTATTAAAAAAATATGACTCCGCACTATTTTATTATAATTCTGTAAATCAAATATCTTTAAAATATAATGATATTGATGATTTAATTGTTTCTTATATGCTATTGGGGGAATTTAATCAGACAGTAAAAAATTATAGCATCTCTATTGAATATTATAAAAAAGCTTTGGCATTATATAAAGAAGATGAGACTAGCAATATCTTGAAGTTTCAATTATATAATTATATTGGGAATGTCTACTTTTTACAAAATGATTTAAAAAATTCTTATTATTTTAATAGTTTGGCTTTTAAAGAATCAGAAAAATCCGGATGGGTTCAAGGTATAGAAAGTACTAGTAAAAGTTTGCTTGAATATTTTAAAAAAATAAATAAATATGATAGTGCCTATAAATATCTAGATCTCTATACTAGATTAAAAGATAGTACTTCGAATATCGATAAAGTAAGGTTAATTGATAATTTTAGTTTCGAAAAAAAGACTGCTGAAAGAGAACTGCAAGAGCAGAAGTATAATGAAGAGCAGCTGAGAAGTAAGAATATTAAACTTGGTTTAATTGCAATATTTATACCAACTTTTGTAGCTTTTGTTTTCTTTTTAAGGAGTAGGAGTAAAGGGAATACTAAAATACTTACTACCTTAGGTGTAACTTCCCTTTTAATGGTTTTTGAATTTATTTCATTATTAATACATCCAATAGTCGAGAAAAAGACACATCATGACCCTATCATTATGTATATTGTTTTGTTGTTAGTCGCTTCTATTCTAGTGCCATTACACCATAAATTAGAAAGTTATATAAAGAAAAAAATAAATTAATTTTTTAAAATATTAATACTTTAACTAATTACTCATAAATACTTGAAGTCTTTCACTTCTCTTTCTTAAAAAAATCTAAGCAAATATATTAAAGGATATCAGAAAATGAATCTGGAAGTCTTTGAATTGGCTACTGGGCGCAAAGTAACTTCAAGGGTAAGTTTAACCCCAGGAGCTCCAGTTTACTTACCTGAGCTAGTTGGGGGTACTTATATTGTTCGTATAACCAGTGCAGATGGCAAGTTGAGTTATCAGTTTAAAATGGTTAAAATGTAGTTTTTCTGGTTAAAATTCTTAAATAATTTATTCTATAAACCCCCTAATAAGCTCATTATTAGGGGGTTATAATTTAATAGTTAAATTTATTTTAAATAAATGTGTTAATAATAAAATATAACAATAACTTATAATTTATCTAATTTTGTAAAACCCCATTCAGGTTAATAAAAGCCTGTCTTATAATAATTTAATCGTATTTGTATGGGGTATTCTATATTCAGAAAACAGATTTTTACTGTTTTATTTTCTTCTTTTCATTTTACAGAAGCATTTATATCCTCTTATGTTAAAATAACCGAAGGCAAACTCTCACGTACATACGGTATTTTTTTTGTGATTAATCAAAATTTGAAAGTGAATTTTATGAAAAAGATAATTCAAGTTGCTGTTTTATTAAGTATTTTTTTGAGCATTAGTTCAACTAATATTTTTGCTCAAAGAGCCTACTTTGTAAAAAATGGTTATGCAGGCTCAAATACGGATACAGTTTCTACAATACAAAAAGCAATTGAAAAAAGTGCAATTGGATTAACAAACATTGATACAATTTTTTTGATGCCAGGAACCTATTCGTCTGATTTTGTGAATATTTATGGCTTAACAAGCAGGAAATTTTTGATTACTTCTTTGTTTTTGAGAGATACAACAAAACGTGAATATTTAAGTCAAACTATTCTTGATGGAACAAATCAAACAAATAATAATGGAATTATAAGTAACTCCGGCTCAGGAGGAAGTTATGGATCTTGGTCTGATAGTGTAATTTTATCAGGTATAACTATACAAAATTTTCAAACTGTATTGAGATACGTTGATGGGTTGAATTATTTTAAATTCTCTGATTGTAATTTTTTAAATAATGGCTCAACAAATGGATTTATAAATAATTCAAATGGGGTAATAGAAATTTTACATTGCGTATTTAAAGATAATATTGGAAACATTAGTGTTTCCGGTTATGGGTCAAAAAATATTATTTCCCGTAATAAGTTTACTAATCAAACAATTTCAGGTGGAGGCGGTGGTATGATGTATGGTGGAGGTGGTATTATAAATATTAGTGGAAGTGCTAAAACAATAATTGAAAATAACTTATTTACTTCATGTTTTGGGACTGCAGGAAATTTTACATTAAATATTAATTATCCAAATTCTGATTCAATAATTATCCGGAATAATACATTTTTCCAAAATGAAATAAACTCAATTAAGGTAGATGCAAATTCAAATTCATCCCCTGTAACAATATTTCAAAATAATCTATTCAATTCAAATAATTTAAATAGTTCTACAGAGTTTACTTTTGGGTCTAATGTGAAAGTAAAATGGCTCAATAATGTCACTTACTTGCCATTAAATAAATATGTTGGTTTTGGGGCAATTGATACTGCTGGAGGTGGCGTAAATTTTGTCATACAAGATTTAAAATTTGTAAAAAATTTCTATCCTGGACCAAATTCTCCATTTATTGGTTTGGGATTAGCTAATTCATCGCCTTTAGTTGACTTAGATGGAATAATAAGGCCTAATCCTACTGGTTCTGCCCCTGAAATTGGCTGTTTTGAAATAGACAAATCACTATCGGTTGTAACCCTTTCAAATCTTGAATCTATTGGTTCATATGTTACGCTAAATTGGAGTGCAAATATAGGGCCAAATGATAAAGGTTTTGCAATTTATAGATCAACAACAAGTTCAGTTAGTTCCGGTAATTTTATTGGTTTTGTTAATAGTATTTCAACCAGTTCTTATATTGATTCTAATAAAACAGGAAATGTTGTTGCAACCGGCACTAAATATTATTATTCTGTTAAAAAAGTTGGTTCTGTTACTCCAGTTTCTGATACTAGTGATTTATCAAATATATTATTTGTAACACCTTCAAGTACTACTATTGAAAAACCCACTAATTTAATCGCTACAGCAGCTCCTTCCAAGATTAAATTAAACTGGGGGGCAAGTTCAACTTCTGGAACATTTACTTATAACCTTTATCGATCAGTTGCAGACGATGATATGCAGCTTTTGGCATCGGGGCTAAATACCACATCTTATGTGGATGCTACAATTAAAAGAAATGTTAACTACAAATACAAGGTTAAAGCTTCAAATTCTGATAATAATACAAGCTCTTTTTCAGATAGTGTAGTTGTTTCAACAAATGGTAAAAATATTTGGTATGTTGATGGACCAAGTGGAAGTGATGCCGAATTAGGTAGTGAAGGTTTGCCATTTAAAACCATTTCATATGCATTACAAAATGTTATTTCAGGGGATACCATTTTACTTAATAAAGGTACTTATACTTCTACAATTGCATATCAATTAGATTCAAATATTGTAATGATGTCCTATTTTCCTAAGAACAATGATAGTGCATTTTTAACAGGCACAATTATTGATGGTACTGGAGGGAATTCTAGTGGTCTTTTTACAGGAAATACATCTAAAATTTCTCTAAGTGGATTAACGATTCAAAACATATCTGGATCAATGTATTTTCAATCTAATAATAATTGGAATAGTAGCAATTTATATATTTTAAATCAAAATATTTTTAAAAATAATAATAACTGGAATACATTTATTTCAGCTAACCCTAATTCAATTTTTAGAAATAATACCTTTTTAAACAATAGGGCAAGTATCTCTTTTCAAGGAACTACTTACTTTGAAGGTAATACAGTATGGGCAAATAGTTATAGTTCCATGGGGGGGGGATTGTTTAATCTTAATACAAGTTCAACTGGCAAATTTTTCATAAATAATAATAGATTTATTTATAGTCAATCATTATTTCAACTTAATAATAGTAATTTATCGGATTCGATTTTATTTGTTAATAATACTTTTATCTATAAAAACAGCAATAATGGGTATATGGGTTCATCTATTTACTCAATTTCATTTAATTTAAGCTCATATAGAAGTTTGATTAGAAATAATATTTTTTATCCATCTGATAATTTTAGTTTTGGATCATCCTCGAATGGTAATAAACCTAGTATAAAAATCAATAATAATTTTTTAAATACATATGTAAAATTAAATACAAATATTTCAAATTATACATTGTCTGATACAGTTGGAAATATTTACGGTGGTGATCCTGGTTTTGTATCTACAATAAATGATGATTATAAATTATCGGTAACTAGCCCTTTAATAGGAAGGGGAATGCTTAATGAAACAGACGGGATATCAATATTTGCACGATTACCCAAAAATGATATTTTAAATGCTGAAAGACCGTTTCCTGCTAATAGTAATCCTGATTTAGGTGCATATGAAAGCATTTTTGCACTAACAGCTCCTGTAATTACTGCAATACAAGGGGGAAATCAAAGGTTAAATTTAATGTGGAAAGTTAATTCTACAAATAATTTAGATTCATTTTATTTATACAAATCAGGACCCAATGTTGATAATACGTTAACCATCTCAACTCCATATAAAGCAATTTTCAAAGACAGTGTTGCATTTTTGGATATAACGGGTATAACAAATATTGATCGTTATTATTATAGATTAAAAGCAAAAGATGTTAATGGTAATTTAAGTGAAGCAAGTAATTTAATGGTTGGACGAGCAAATGTAGAGCCTGATATTGTAACTAACTTGGTTAGTGATGCTTCGCCTGGAATGATTAGATTAGAATGGAAACATGTGGACTCGGCCTTGTTCACCTATAATATATACAGGGGATTGGCATCAAATAATAAGACTTTGTATGCTCAGAACATAACAAATACTTTTTTCATTGATTCCAGTATTGCTAGAGGAACTAATTATTACTATTCTGTTCAAGCGGTTGATAGTATAGGTGCTGCAAGTGCATATAGTAATGATATTCAAGTATCAAGTAGTGGAGTTAAATGGATTATAGATCCTTCTGCAAGCGCAACTGGCGGAATTGGTTCTGTAAATAGACCTTTTAATACAATTAGCAATGCCTTAAAATATGCTTTTAAAAATGACACTTTACTTTTAAATACAGGTATCTATAAAGAAAAGCTTAGATTCACTGTTAAACCATTAGTATTAACATCTAATTACTTTAATAATTCTGCAACATCAGAATCAATTATTCAAAATACAGTTATCGATGGAGCTGCATTAAATGCAAATTCGAGTTTACTTCAAGATTCAACAAGTTCGGCGACTGGATTAATTAAATTTAATGGCATAAGCTTCAATAATGTTAAAGGCTATATATTTAATAATGCGAATAGGTATGCTTTCCTAAAATGTAATTTTAATAATAACACTGGTTCTGGAGTTTTTAACGGATCATATATCTCGTTTGACAGTTGTCGATTCGTTAATAATGGCCCATTGAACAATAATATGGGTAATAATTTAGCTTCTTTAACTGATTCTATTATAATTAAAAACTCATACTTTACTGGAAACTTTAGTAGTAATAATGCAATTTTCAGTATTAGTTCAAATAGTTATTCAACAACTACCACACTATCAATCATTGAAAATAATACATTCATTAAAAATGGCGGAAATACCTATAATAGTTATATTTTTTATACTTCATCAGGTAACATTGTTATAAGGAATAACATTTTTACTAATAATAATTGCGCTTCAATAAGGCTTAGCCCATATAATTATTTTAATACTTCATCTACTAATTCAATTGATATAATTAACAATACAATTATTTCGAATACTGCTGAAGGCTTGAAATTTGATGGAGGAACAGGTAAGGTTAATATTGCAAATAATATTATTCAAAATAACGCTAATGATATCTCCATTAATTCTTATATGGGAATGAATAGTACATTGTTAGTAGCTACATTTACAAATAATATTATTGGGACAAATAAGGGGGATACTGTTCTTAAGTCTTTGGCAAATATTGGCAACTTGGATACGGCATCATCTTTAAATAATTTTTCTACTGACTTTCAATTTATAGATACCGCACAAAAAAATTATACACCAACACCATTTAGTAAAGCTTTAGGTGGTGCAAAAGCGAGTTTCGTGAATTTTGGTTATGACCAAATTGGAGGGTTAAGGCCGAATCCCGCAGGAACTATACCTGATATTGGTGCAATCGAAAGTGTTTACAATATTAACGCTACAAATTTAATTAATGGGGAAGGAGGAGATAGGAAAATTGGCATTCAATGGTTGCCAATTAAAAGTACTGTTTTGAACAAATATTATATCTATAGGTCTACTAGTCGCATAGATACATTAATTAATACTTTGCCTCATGATTCTGTAAGCGCTTCATTGAATTCTTATTTAGATATTAAGAATATAACCAACCTCACGCCTTTATATTACAGAGTAAAAGCTGGAGATAATAATTATAATTTAAGTGCTTATTCTAATGAAATAATGGTAACCCCAAATAAGCCATTAAATCCCCCTATTAGTTTGAGTTTATTGTCTGCGCCTAGAATATTAAAATTAACATGGGTTGATTCAACAAAAAAAGCTAAAAGTTTTAAAGTATTTAAGGGTACAACTAGGGCAAACGTAAGTTTATTTGTAAGTGGAATTACAAATAGCTATTTTAGTGATAGTACAGCTGCTAAAGGAATAACTTATTTTTATTGTGTCAAATCTGTTGATTCGGTTGGTGCTGTAAGTGATAGTAGTATGTTTGTTTCAGGGAAGAACTCGGGAAACATATTTTATGTTGATAATAGTTCATTAACGAATGGAATAGGGGCTTTAGACGATCCGCGCAATACAATACAATCTGCGATTAATAGTACGATCAATGGGGATACTATAATCATTAAACCAGGTAAATATCAAGAGCGTTTATTAATAGATAGTGCCATTACTATTGGTTCAATGTTTTTATTAAATAATGATACAACTTTTATCTCTCGAACTATCATTAATGGTGGAACTGCTTCAAGTACCACTTCTACAGGTGGGTCATCGGGAATGAATAATCCTTTAATTAGCAGCAAATCATACATGAGTTACACTTCAGGGGGAATAGTGATTAAAGGTCTGCAATTTGAGCAATTTGCTGGGTCTTTAGTATCAGATTATTCTCGTAAAATTACACTTTCAAATTGTATTATTAAATCAATTAATGCAAATTGTAATAGTTTAATAAATAGTGGTCAATATTCTTTAATTGAAAAAAATCAATTTTACAATAATTCAGGTCAAATTACTTTAAACTCAAATAGTATTCTCACGCAAAATAAATTTATAAATCATAGTGCTACTTGTAATAATTTCATTAGTGCAACTAATGGTAAAACTAAAATATATAATAATTTATTTATTAACGTACAAGGGATTGACATATACTTGAGCGGAAGTGATACCAATTTTATTGTGAATAATACTTTCTATAAAAATTCAAATAGTTCATACCAATTTATAAAATTTGAGTCATATTCATCTTCTAAGAATTTTATTTATAACAATATATTCAATAAACCATCAGGTAGAGATTTTTTATTCAATATTAACTCCTATCCTATGTATCAAAATGATAGTTCAAAATCTATCATTGATTTATCATATAATTTTTTAGATTCGGCTTTAAGTACATATACTGGTTTGACAACTTATAATATGACAAAATCACGTAAAAATTTTAATGGATTTAGTCCAAGGTTTTCAAATGTCAATAATAATGATTTTAGTTTGTCAAAATCAAGTCCTGCAATTGGAATCGGTATTGACACAACAATTGTTCCAAATGTTGATTTGAATGGCAGTTTTAGGGCAAATCCAGTCGGTTCTAAACCTGATTTAGGAGCTATTGAATCAGTTGTGGGAATCGCATCGCCATTTATTAGCAGTTTCAAAGTGGTTGATCATATTTTAAATTTAGAATGGAAAATTTTTGATACAGTTGGGATTTCAAGCTTTAAAATATATAGAAGTGAATTAGATTCATTGCCTACGACATTTTTATATCAAACAGTTAATGAAAACACTTTAAATTTTAGAGATTCTCTTCAATATGGGAAATCATATAATTTTAGAATAAAATCTATCAAGCGGGATTCCACATCAAGTGATTTCAGTGATCCTATAAAAGTTAACGTGTATGCGCCTCCGTCTATTGTAAAACCATTAAATTTATCCGTTAATGTTAATTTATCAGATACTTTATCATGGGAATCTGTCGGCGCAAATTTAAGATATGATTTTCAAATTGGTAAGTCAGAACTTGAGGCAACTAACGATTCAAGTAAGATGACTGCTAATAAATATTATACAATATCTAATCTTTTACAAAATAAATTTTATTATTGGAGAGTTAGGGTAAAAGATGATAATACCACAAGTGCTTGGTCGATTTTTAATCGATTCCAAACTCGAGTTTCTGCGCCAATATTATCAGATACTAATTTTGTAAATATTAATAACTACAAACTTAATTTTGAATTTGATTCTGCAAATATTAAGCTAGTAAAAATTTACAAAGGGGTAGATCAAAATAATATTAAATTATATGATTCTGTAAGCACCGCTTTTAATTATTCTGACACTTTATCTTATTTGAATTCTACTTATTTTGGTGTTTCAGTAGTTAATACAAACAACGTTGAAAGTGCTATTAGTAATATTAAGAAAATTACCACATTTACACAACCTGGTTTATTATCACCATCTGATGGAATAGCGAACTTATCGCTTAAGCCAGTATTTAATTGGATTACTGATTCATTGTCAAATAAGCGAATTATTCAAATTTCTGATGATTCTACATTTACTTCATTTAATAAGGGCTATAATATAATTTATAGTTCTAAAGAGAATGCATTTAATATAACTGATAGTAGTAAATTACTGCCAAATACTAATTATTATTGGAGAGTAAAGGCTGGAGATAAAAATGGTTTTGGTGATTGGTCTTCGATTAGTAAATTTCAAACTTTTGTTGAAAGTCCTTTATTTACAAGTTTACTACCAGCAAATAAAATTGACACTTTAAATTGGCGTAAAGTTGCTAATGGCATTATTAAAAACTATAAAATTTATAGAGATACTATACCACAGGCTACTAGTTTAATTGATAGCATTAGCGGAGAAAGTTCAACTTATATTAATAAAACTGGTTTAAGCCTAAATGTTAAATATTATTATCGAATTAAAGCTGTTAATAATAACGGTATTGAGAGTGATTTTAGTAATGAATTATCAGCTACACCATTTAATACTTTGCCAAAAACTATTACGTTGACTAATAAAACATTTAATAATGTTGGGGAGTTTAATTTTGTACGTAGTAATTATAGTGCGGTGGGTAGTAACGATCCCGATGGTAAAATAACTGACTACAAATGGTTTGTAAATGATAGTTTAGTTAATGCGACAGATTCAATTTTGATTTATTATTTTAATCAAGGATCTAATAAAGTTAAATTAGTAATCACTGATAATGATGGTGGTAAGGATTCATCAAGTGCACTAGTTAATTTAAGTTCTTTTGTTAAAACATTTGAAGGTGGATTCCTTGGAGGTATTGCTGCATTGAGTCCTAATATCATTTATACTGCAGATACAACGTATAATCCTATTAATGGTGCGTCAATTAGCAAATTGGATAGGAGTGGTAATACGGTTTATCCATTAGTAGTAAGTTCTAAAATTTTTACTACGCCTTCAGTATCATCCGACTCCTCCGTATTTATAACTAGTGGTAGTTCCTTAAATGGATTTAATAAATCAGGAGCGCCATTGTGGTCAACAATTCCATTGGGAGGGTTGTCCTATGTAACACCAACAATTGATTCCTTATTTAATAGAATTTATGTTGGGGTATCTAATAAAAACTTCTTTGCTATTGATTATAAAACTGGTAAGGTAGTTTGGAACTTAATTGGAGATGCGCCAGTAAATGCATCTGCAATTATTACCGGTGATCGTAAATTAGTATTTACAAGTCAGGCGGGCACATTGTATGGTTTTGATATCAGAACCAATGTTGCACAAACAGCCGCTAAATGGTCAACCAATTTTGGTGAAGTGGTAACTAAATCACCTGCAGTGGATGCGAATAATAATTTGATTATTGGAACAGAGAGTGGTAAGGTATTAAAAGTTAAATTGAATGACGATGGAACTGTTGCCAGAACATGGTCAGTTAGTGTAAATGCCTCTATTCAATCTTCCCCTGTCATTGATGGAGATGGCTTTATTTATGTAGGAAATACCGATGGTGATTTTTATAAATTAAATCCTGATAATGGCGCGGTTATTTGGAAGTATGCAACAGGTGCAGCTATTAAATCAACTCCTACTATATCTGAGTTTGGCAATATCTATATATCCAATACCAATGGTGTTGTAACTGCATTAACTACAGGTAAAATATTAAAATGGACGTATCAGGCAGATGGGCCAATATCTGCAAATATGCTTTACATTAGTAATATGCTTTATATAGGTACAGAACGAGGTAAGTTTTTAGCCATTTACGATAATCCTGTCACCAATACGGTAAATACAGGCTTATCAATGAATGTAGATAAGAATCGTTTAAGAACATATATTTATGGTAGTTTGGCAAGTAGTAGTCCATTAAATTTAGAGGAGGAATATGGTTATTATTATGATGCCTTTAAACAAGGTAAGTTTGACTTTACAGTAATAGATAATGTTGTAGCTAAAGAACCAGTATGGGGTACATTTCAAGGTAATTATCGTAGAACCGGTAGCAAAACCTTTGAGTGTCCAGATGTACCTGTGGTGAAAATTCCAAATTGTATCGAGAGTGACGAGGTAATTAAAATTACTACAGCTAATTTATCAAATAAATATTGGGTGGTGAATGATGTTGTATTAGACAAGGTTACAGACACATCTTTATATGTTAAGTCAACTGACAAGTATAAGTTGATGGCATATAATAATAATGGATGTAATGTTTATTCAAGTGATCCAGTATTAATAACCAACTCGTCAATTACGAAACCAAAAATCACCACTAATTCAGGTATAACCAAGTTTTGTGATGGTGATAGTATTATATTATCCTCAAATATTACGGCTACGAAATATCAATGGAATTATTTATCCTCACCAGTAGCGGAGGCAACTGCTAAAAATTTATCAACGAGTTTGCAAGGAGCGTATAGCGTTACTGCGATCAATGAGTTCGGATGTAAGGCTACCTCAGATATCTCTCTGATATTAACAACGCCAAAGCCTTCTGTGGCCGCGATTGATGGTGTGAATGCTTTATGTATTGGTGCTACATCAAAACTTACCAATGCCACAGTTGGTGGAGTATGGTCTAGCGGTGCAGAGTCGATAGTTAAAGTGGATGCATCAGGTAATGTCAGTTCAGTTGCTGCAGGAACAGGTGCAATTAATTATACAATAACAGCTAATGGATGTAGTAATACAAGTAAAATTAATATTAAGGTAAATGAAACACCTATAGCTCCTAAGGCAGATAATGTAGCATTATGTATTGGAGGAACTTCAACCGCGTTAATTGCCAATGCATCTGGTGGTCATAGTTTGTTATGGTATGGATCAAGTGCCACAGGTGGTCAATCAAGTGGAACGGCACCAATACCATCTACGAATGCACAAGGAAGTACTGATTATTATGTGAGTCAATCCAATAATTCCACTACTTGTGAAAGTCCTAGAACAAAAGTAACAGTTTCTGTTGCGCCTGCACCAGCAACTCCAACAATAACAAGAGATGCAAATGGTAATTTAACATCAAGTGCAACAAGTGGCAATCAGTGGTATAAGAATGGTGCAGAAATAATTGGCGCAACAAGTACATTATACAAGCCTACGGAAGTTGCAAATTATTCAGTTAAAATACAAGGGGTATGCGTTAGTCCTATGAGTACTACTTACTACTTTTTAGTTACTGACGTTATCAATTTGAGTGCTACTGAGTTTATCAAGCTTGCACCAAATCCATTCCAGACTAAGCTAAACTTTGATTTTGTTATCAAAGGATACCAAAAGCTGAATATGGATGTATTTGAATTGGCTACAGGTCGCAAAGTAACTTCAAGAGTAGGCTTAACCCCTGGAGCGCCTGTTTATTTACCTGAACTTGTTGGAGGTACTTATATTGTTCGTATAACCAGTGCAGATGGCAAGTTGAGTTATCAGTTTAAAATGGTTAAAATGTAGTTTAAAATATTAATATAAAAGGTTACTTCTATGAATAATTTGAATCGATCAATTTGCTTTTTAATTCTTTTTCTAATTGCAAATAATATAGTTAAAGCGCAATCGCCTTCGGCTATAAATTTTCAGGGGCTTGCAATGGATAGCAATTCTAAAATTATAAGTAAAAAAGATATTTATATAAAATGTACTTTTTTGGTGAATAAAGCAGCTGAAGCATCTTATGCTGAAATTCATAAAACAACTACTGATCAATTTGGGCAATTTAATATATCATTAGGATTAGGGAAAGCTAGTGTAAATACTTTTGACAAATTAGACTGGGCAAATAATCAATATGATTTGAAGGTTGAAATTTCTAACGATTCCATTAATTATAAATTATTAGGTAGGCAGCAAATCTTATCAGTTCCTTATGCATTAAATGCTGGTAATGGTTTACCAAAAGGCAAAGTAAAAGGAGCAACTGCATTTTGGGATGGGATTAAATGGGTGGCTGATTCAACAATATACAATGATGGGAAAATAGTAAAAATTGGTTTAGGTTCGTCAGTTGACACCACTGCTACCTTAGAAGTTAAATCAACTACGGGGGGGTTTTTATTGCCTAGATTAACCGAAAGTCAAAGAGATTCAATTAAAAATCCTGCTGAAGGATTATTGATTTTTTGCACTGATTATTATGGATCTGGTAAAGGAGGGGCAGTTCAAATATTTAATAGGGGGAAGTGGCTAAATATGTTTATGCCTACTCCAGGTGGCAATTATGATTGCCCTTATTTGTATGATATTCAATTAAATGGAAATAGGATAATTGATAGTATTGTAACAATATCTTATAAATTAGAGGCCGTTTCAAATACTGTTAGTGATGTGCCACTAATTCAGTGGTATCGAAAATTGCGAGACACGACCATTAAAACATCGATAGTTTATTATTATTATCCAATTCCAGGTGAAACAAAAGCTAGTTATAAAATTTCTGATTTAGATAATTTGGGAATTAGGGTTTCATTAATTCCTAGAAATAAAAAAGGTGCTGATTGTCTGCTAGGTGATTCAATTAAAATGGATTATGCAGTTCTGAATTATAAAGCACCAACAACTGTATCTTTGTGGAAGGATAAGATATATAGTTATGGAAGCAGAATTTGGCAAGGAGCCGCTATTAGTAAAAGATTGGTAACTGATGCGCTTAGTGGCAATTTCATATACAGTTTCCCCGATTCTAGATTTAATTCCAGCGGGAATACTACTTGGAGTTATTATAATAGTATTAATGAGATCAATTTTTTAATTAGTTCCATTGAAGTAAATAACACACCTGATTCCTTGAAATCATTGTTGGGAGAATTATATGCTTATCGGGGGTATTTCTATTTTGAATTGTACAGGGCATTTTCAATTAATAATACACAAGGAATACCTATTTTAGAAAACTATGATGATTTAACCACTGGAAATTTAAGAAGAAGGTCAGCTGATGCTGTATTTGCATATATAATTTCCACTTTAGATAAAGCGGAAACTTTAACTTCCGACTTCACTGACAGTAGAGGTTTTTCAAATTTGGCTATAAACGTTTTAAAATCAAAGGTTTTCTTATATAAAAAAGATTATACTTCAATTATTACAACTTTTCAAAAAGTAAATACTAAGTACAGCCTCGCAAAGTACCCACTTGCATCTTCTGTTAATTATGTTGCGCAATTAAATGACACTTCAGATTTTTCAAAATTTAGTGAAATAATTTATCAAGCAGGGGGACAATATGCATCTACAGAATATGGGCGTAATACAAATAGTAATAATAATGCTTCCGCATCAATTTCGGGTTTTATTTTAAATGACTCAATTGCTAATTTATTTTCAACAACTGATATTAGAAAATCGCTCATTGTAAAAGGTGCATTAAATGGAAAAAATTATTTTAATAAATATTTGCCATATCCTACAACAGGGTACTCTACTTCATATAATAAAGAAATAAAAATGGCTGACTATTATTTAATATATGCCGAAGCGCAAGCTAGGTTATCAAATACTGCAGAAGCGCTTACTTGGTTAAATAAAGTAGCTGTGGCACGAGATCCTAATTTCATCACATATAATTCAACCTCTACTAGTATTTTAAATGACATCATAAAAGAAAAGAAAAAAGAAAACCTACTGGAAGGTGATTTTTATTTTGATTTTATTCGTTTTACCAATGGCAATCCTGGCTTTTATTTTACGCCAAATTATGGAAATTCGGGTAGACAGGCATTAAGTATGAATTATTACAAAGGTTTGCCAATACCATCTAGTGTTCTTTCAACAAACCCTGGATTAACACAAACGACTGGATGGTAAGATTTTTTATACATATCATTTTATTAGTACTAATTAGTTTTAATGGGGACGCTCAAACGCTAAAAAGGTATACCTTAAATCCACTAGGATTTTCAAATAATACTATTGCTAGTATGGGGGAGGTTTCTATTAAAATTGATAGTAATTCAACCACACTTGTAGGTTATCCCATACCACCTAAATTATTTTTAGACACCACTGTTTTTATCCAAGAAGGTTTATTTTGCGCTGGGGATTCTATTAAACTTTATATCAAAAAAAGCCCATATAATAAATGGTATGAGAATGGTACTTTAATTGCTGAAAATAAAGACACCATTATAACCAAAAAATCTGCGACTTATTTTGCCGTTATGGAAGATGGGTTTGGTTATACAGACAGTACTAGAAAAATTATTACTAAGTTTGACACTTATCCAGATTTAACTTTAAATTTAGCAGGAGACTCTGTATTTTGTGATGGAAAGCAAACAGTCATTAGATCAAACCGTACGAATGGATCTAATCTAGTTTGGTTAATGGACGGGCAACCTATAAATAATGCATCTGATAGCCTACTTATTAAAAAACCAGGTACTTATTTTGCATATGCCAGTTCGCCAAATAATTGTAAAACTTTTTCTAAAACAAAGTATAAAATAGTTGTTAATCCTTTACCGCAAGCTCCCACGGTAAGAGACACTGCGTATTGCCAAAATCAAATTGTAGATACTTTAAAATACAATGTTAATATTGGAAATACATTTTTGTGGTATAATTCCACCACTAGCGCTAGCAGTAATATTGCTCCTAAGCCTAGTACATCATCTGTTGGTACTTTTAATTATTTTCTTAGTCAATTGATCAATGCAACTGGATGCGAGGGGGCTAAATCCAAAATTACAATCACCGTAAAATCTTTACCCTCAACACCTGTAATTTCAAGAGATTCTGCCAATTTTCTTGTTTCCTTGGTAAATCCTTCAATTTGGTATAAAGAAGGTACTTTGCTTTCGGACTCTTCTCTAAAATTAAAACCTATAAATGCAGGGATGTATACACTAAAAACATTTCAAAATGGATGTTTTAGTTTAAGTAGCGAACCTTATTATTTTATTGCCACAGATGTTATTAATCTGAGCGCTACTGAGTTTATCAAGCTTGCACCAAATCCATTCCAGACTAAGCTAAACTTTGATTTTGTGGTTAAAGGATATCAAAAGTTGAATATGGATGTATTTGAGTTGGCTACTGGCCGTAAAGTAAGTTCAAGGGTAGGCTTAACACCAGGTTCTCCAGTTTATTTACCTGAATTAGTTGGGGGTACTTATATTGTTCGTATAACCAGTGCAGATGGCAAGTTGAGTTATCAGTTTAAAATGGTTAAAATGTAGTATTTTAGGTTTATAAATTTTTGAATATGCATAAGTTTAAAATATTACTTATTTGTTTGTCTGTTCTTTTTGCAACATGCTTACAAGCGCAAAAAGTTCAATTCAAACAAGTTGACAAGGATAAAAAAGTAGAAGTTTTTGTAGATAATAAATTCTTTACTGCATTTATATATCCAGATAATATGGAAAAGCAATCGCTTTATCCAATTATAGCATCCTCAGGTAAAATCATTACACGCGGGTATCCTTTACAACCTCGTCCATTTGAGCGGACGGATCATCCACATCATGTGGGTATGTGGTTTAATTTTGGCGATGTAAATGGGCTTGATTTTTGGAATAATTCATTTGCAATTCCAGCTGCGGAAAAACCAAAGTATGGCAAAATAGCTTTTGATAAAATAGTTTCCCTTAATTCCAAATTAGGCAAATTAATAGTGAGTGCCAATTGGGTAGATATAAATAAGGATGTGCTTTTAAACGAGCAAACCTCTTATGTGTTTTCAGGAAAGGGTAATACAAGAATTATTGAAAGAATTACACAACTCACCGCAAAAAATCAAGTAACATTTACTGAAAATAAAGAAGGCCTAATTGGAATGAGGTTAGATCGGGCTTTTGAAGAACCTGCAACAAAACCAGAAGTATTTTTAGATGCGAAAGGGGTTGAAACATTAGTTCCTGTTTTAAATAACGAAGGGGTGAATGGGGTTTATCGGAATGCCGAAGGCTTTAAAGCGGGAGAGGTTTGGGGTAAAAGAAGTAAATGGGTGGCGTTACGAGCAGTGAAGGAGGGAGAAGTTATCACTATTGTAATCCTAGATCATCCTACTAATTTAAACTATCCTGCATGGTCACATGCACGTGGGTATGGTTTATTTGCAAGTAACAATATTGGTGGAAGGGCATTTGATAAAAACACAACTCCAATTAAAAAATTGTTAGTAGCTGGGGAGCAAATGGTATTTAAACATAAAATTATCATTGGTGGAGATTTGACGGATGCGGAAATTAATCAATTCGCCACTAATTTTAAATAGTACAATAACATCCTAATTCCTTGCTACATACTAGGGCGCTGTGTTAAATTAGTTTAACTTTGCATTTATGCAAGTATTTAACACGCCACGAAAAATTATCATTACCTGTCACAAATGGCTGGCTATCTCCTTAAATAAGGAAGTGGTTGCTTTGGGTTTTACACCTGATCGTGTTTTTCAAACAGGCGTGGAGTTGACAGGTACCGTGCAGGATTGTATTCGTTTGAATTTAAATTTAAGATGTGCAAGTCAGGTGATGTATTCATTAAAATCATTTATTTGTAATGACCCTAATGAATTACACCAACAATTGGCTTCCATTCCTTGGGAAACAGTGATTGCACCCAATGGTTATTTTTCTGTTACAAGTAATGTTTTCCATCCTTCCATATCTACTAATCTTTTTGCTAATTTAAGAGTGAAAGATGCTATTGTAGATCATATGCGTGAAGTGGCTAACCAACGACCAAGTACTGGTTCGGAACTTTCAGGTGTTGTGGTTTATTTATTTTGGAAAAATGACGAGGCTGAAATTTTCTTAGATACTTCAGGGGAAACTTTAGCAAAACATGGTTATCGCAAACTTCCTGGTACCGCACCCATGTTGGAAGCCTTGGCTGCAGCAACCATACTTTCCACTAAATGGGATAAAAATGCACCTTTTGTAAATCCAAT
>Ga0209358_10001092_pt1 | contig 22126 bp, 16 predicted proteins | sample LauGreFa1BDMLBSN_2_FD_187574 | JGI IMG/M metagenome (GOLD analysis project Ga0209358, IMG submission 187574) | Freshwater lake microbial communities from Lake Michigan, USA - Fa13.BD.MLB.SN (SPAdes) (version 2) | ecosystem: Environmental > Aquatic > Freshwater > Lake | place: Lake Michigan, USA...
AAGCAGGTGCTAAAATTTCTTTGTTGTGGAAGTTAATCTTCGCTTCATTGGTAATGTTAGTGACTGGATACGTTGGAGAAGTTTTAGACAGAGACGGTAGTGTTCTTTGGGGTGTTCTTTCAGGAGCAGCTTACTTCTACATTGCATACTTAGTTTGGTTTGGTGAAGTTTCTAAATTGGCTGAAACTGCAGGTCCACAAGTTGCAAAAGCAACTCGTATCCTTGCTTGGTTCGTATTAGTTGGATGGGCTATCTATCCTTTAGGTTACATCTTAGGAACTCCAGGTGGATTATTTGGAATTAAGTTGGTTGAAGATCCAAAGGCTGCATTACACGCCATGGACATCGTTTACAACATTGCTGATGCAATCAACAAAATTGGATTTGGTTTAGTTATTTATGCGTTGTCGCGTAAAGAAGACTAAGTAAATCTATTCTATTAAATATAGAATTTATAAGGGCGTAAGATTTTAAACTTACGCCCTTTTTTTTATTGAAAAATTACTTTAAAGTAGGCAAACAACCACAAAAGGCATGATCGCAAAAGGATATTACGATTACATCTTTGCTGGAAAAGGAGCATCTGCTTCACTCGTGCTCATTGAACTTGAGAGACAAAATCTTTTACATTCGAAAAGAATTGTTATTGTTGAACCGAATCACGAATCAAAAAGCTCAAAAAACTTTTGCTTTTGGACAGACGAAAACGGAGAGATCAAACGAAATCTTGCCCCCCTCATACAGCACTCCTGGTGCAAAATTCATCTGAATAATGGACAGCAAGAACAACTAACTCCAACCTCTTATAATCATATTCCTAATTCAATTATTATTGAAAAAGCGAATGAAATAATTCAAAAGCACAATATTCAAACTGTTCGGGCCGAAGTATCTGAAACTGGAACTGACGATCAGGGAAATTTTGTGTTGATAGAGGGGGATAAAAAATACGGGAAATACATCTTTGATTCAAGAACGCCCGTTTTAAAAAAGACTGAATGGAATCAAACTAGCCTTCTTCAGAGCTTCGTGGGATGGGTTGTTGAGTTACCAAATGATAAGTTAGATGTTGAGTCCTTTCGCATGATGGACTTCAACATTGAACAAAGCCGATTCACACAATTCGTTTATGTATTGCCATTCTCAGACAATACTGCGCTAATTGAAGTTACCCGTTTCGGGAAAGAAGTCATAGCGAACACGGAGGCTGAAGCAATAATTGAAGACTATTTAAAAAATCAATTCGGGCCTTACAAAAAGATTGGTGTTGAGCAAGGGTGCATTCCTATGAGCAACGCTTCAATCGACAGTCTCGGAGGTGAAAACACAATAAATCTCGGTGCACGCAATTACTGCCTGAAACCTAGTACAGGATATGCCTTCAAAAACATGTACGGTCAAGCAGTTGAAATTGCAGAAAGAATTCAGCTTGGACAATTAAACCTATCAACGAATCGAAACCATGCAAAAGCTTCAATGGGTAGGTTTGCATTTTATGACTCGCTGTTACTTATTATCCTTCACCTTTGGCCATCGTATGGAAAAGAAATATTTTCACGATTATTCGCAAAGGTTGAAACGAAACTTATTCTAAAATTTCTGGACGAGAAAACAACGATTCCCGAGGACATCAAAATTTTCAGTCGTTTACCCATTGGCATATTTCTTAGAGCATTGTCTCTCTATTTTATAAAAAGTAAAGCATTCAGGCCATTTTTAATTCTTTGTTTTGTTTGCATTTTATTTCTTCTTTCAAACTTTCCTGACACAAGAAATATCGTCGGTTATACCCCACTAATCATTGGAATGATATGCGTTGGGCTTCCGCATGGAGCTGTTGATCATTTAATAGAATCCCAAACGTGGGATTACAAAAAAGCACCCCGATTCATTGGTCAATATTTACTGCTTATTGCCTGCATGGGAATCGTGTGGTTTCTTGCACCTACCCTTGCGCTTATAACCTTTCTAGCTTATTCTGCTTGGCACTTTGGACAGGCAGATGTGCGACAATGGTCAATCTCTAACTTTCTAACCTTGCCCTGGGGAGGTACATTACTTCTCTATATATTGGGAACGCACCAAATCGAAACATCTGAAATATTAAGTTATATAGCAAGGGTAGAATTCCCATTTTCCATTTCTCCTTTTGCAATTGCACCTTGGATGTTTTTTGCAGTATGGAAAAGAAACGTGCCTTTGATTTTCACCGTTTGTTGGCTTGTACTTTCAAGTCAACTTCCGCTCCTTATAGCTTTTGGAGCATATTTCATCGGTCAGCACAGCATAACCAGTTGGGGACATCTCAAGCAGCACCTTCAACTTGAAAACAAAAAAATCTGGATTCACTCACTGCCTTTTCATCTTGGAGCGTGGCTCATTTTGTTTCTGTTTTTCGCAATTTGGCCTTCCCTTCAAAATCAGATCAACACGCAATACAGTGCTTGGGGAATATTCTTTATTTTCATCTCCTGCGTGAGTTTTCCGCATGTGATTTTTATGAATAAGTTGTATCAGAAACCCTGATAGCTTCCGTCTATCTTATTAGGAATTAGTCTCAAAAGGTAAGAGAAGATAAGAAAGGGTAAGAAAAGGTAAGATTTAACAACGAAGTTCCAATTATGAAATAGGAATTACGAATCCCGATAGCTATCGGGAGGAATAAAACTGAAGGTTTTCAAACTACCATTTAATCTCAGCCATTTCCCAGCTTCTTAACTGCGCATTAATTTTCGAAAAGGGCTTCGACCCAAAAAAACCTCGATAAGAGGACAGCGGCGATGGATGAGCGCTTTCAATTACTGCATGTTTAGACAGATCAATTAACCCTTTTTTCTTCCGCGCATAATCTCCCCATAGAACAAAAACAACATGCGCGTTTTCTTTCGAAATGAATTCAATGGTGGCATTGGTAAATTCTTCCCAGCCCCATTTCGAATGACTGCCTGCCCTATTCTTTTCCACGGTTAAAACACTGTTCAACAAAAAGACGCCTTGCTCTGCCCAGCAGGTTAGGTCGGTGGTTCGTGTTAAATCGATTTCGAATTCGCTTTCCAACTCTTTGAATATGTTTCGAAGGGATGGTGGAGTCTTTATCCCTTGACGAACGCTGAAAGACAAGCCATGCGCCTCACCTGCACCGTGATATGGATCTTGTCCAAGAATCACAACTCGTAATTCTTGTGGCTTACATAATGCGAATGTCTCAAAGATTTTTTGTTTAGGTGGAAAACAAATCGAGGAAGCGTATGCTTCCTCGACCTTTTTCTCTAATGAAAATAGATAGTCCTTTCGTGCTTCCTCACGAAGCAAAGCGCTCCACGATTTCGGAAAGGACTCGAATAACATTACAATTTCACAAATTTCTTGTTGAAGGAAGAACCGTCTTTCTTCACCACCTGAATGAAATACATTCCACTCGCAAAGTTACTTGCTGAAATAATCGTTGAAGCTGCATTCAAATTCATGGTTTCAACCAATCTTCCATCTTGAGTATACACTCGAACTTCTTTCAATAAATCGAATCGTGGGCAAGTCAAAGTAAGGTTATCCTCAACACGTGTTGGGAAAATAGTTAGCTCTTGGAAAGAAACACTTTCTTCCACTCCAACCACACCGAAGCATGGTTGAGCCGCAGCTGTTCCCGAATAAGATCCGTCAATAGCCAAAAGACCTGTACCTGCAGCGTCTAGCCAATCAACTAAGTCTTCGTTAGCAGGATTCGGATTACTTGTAAAGTGCTTGTCCATTTTACCATAATAGTCCGGAGCCGTTTGCGCATCACAGAATGAACCTCCGCCTGTAAGTGTTCCAATAATTTGGTGGTCCTTGTTAAACAACGGAGATCCTGAGGACCCTCCTTCAGTTACTCCCCAATTCGTTACCGTTTGAATCCAGTTTACTTTCCAGTGGTGTCCGGATGTTTGCCATGTTCCTGTGGTAACTGTTCCCGCAGTAGAAATTTTCTTCACATCTCCAGCAGGATGGTGAATGCAAATAGCCTTCCATCCAGATGTTGATGCTGTTGGCGCCGAAGTATTAGCATTCCATCCGGCATAATAAACAGACCATGTAGTAGGAATAGCTAGGGTCATTTCCAGCAAACAAAAATCGCTTCCTGAAGAACCCCCGCCATCGTTCGAATCGGCCAATCGGGTTGTACCTGTCTTCTGCTGAGCAGATGAGCTAATTCCTGTTCCGCATGCGCTCTTCTGGTAGTTGAATCGAACTACTATACTTCCAAAATCAGAAGTAGACGAAGATTCTGTACAATGCATTGCCGTTAGAACGAATTTTCTACAATCGTAAGAGGTGTTGTTTACCAAAGTACCGGAACACAAGCCTACCCCACCTCCAGCAGGAATACTTAATTTAACCACAGCACGCATATCATCAGCCCACTCGTCTCCTTCCGGACACTTTACATCTACTTCACAGGGATCAGAGGCACGCTCAAAACGATCATCGTGCACAAATCTAAAGTAATGGCCGAACCCTCGAATATTCAAGACAGGTTGCTCCATCACTTCAAACGGTTGGTAATATTCCAAAACCAGATCATCTCCAAAAATCTCCGGCGTCCGATATTTTCCTGAAGTTGAATTTTCCTCACTATCGTATGGCCCTACGAACCAATCGCGATCAGCAGTATATGCAAACAATTGAGTACCCTCTGGTAAATACAATTGTTTGAAAAACACATCCATGCTCAATGCACCTGGACTATGGACACGCAATTGCCACATTTTATCTCCGTTTGGAAAATAGGTCCAATCACCATCCGTAAGTGAATTCATCGGATATTCTATGATCTTTCCGTAAATAGGAACAGTGCCATTCTTGTCCGACTCATCGGCCATTGACCACAATTCTCGACTAGTCAAGTTTGCAACTTGAACGCTTTCAACTCGAGAATTAAACGATTCAGAGGACTCTCTAAATCCAACTGGCTCTTGCGCCGTTACTTGCGCTGAAACAAACAGCGCTGCTAAAAAGTATAGTTTTTTCATTTTGCAGATTTGAGGTGGCAATATAGTCAGTATTTTTGCTTCCTTGACTCTACTTCCTAAAATATCACGACTACTCCTGAAGGCCTACATTGGCCCTTTCATTATCACCTTTTTAATTGCTATGTTCATTTTCGAAATGCAATTCATTTGGGTGTATTTAGATGATTTAGTTGGAAAAGGAATTGACCCATTAACCATTTTACAATTGTTGGTATACGCAAGTGCCCGAATTGTAAATATGGCCCTTCCCTTAGCAATACTTATGTCCAGCATTATGACGTTTGGAACACTTGCTGAAAACTATGAACTCACCGCTATGAAAAGTGCAGGCATGTCTCTAAGCAGAATCCTACGTCCACTTGTCGTTTTTATGTGTGCCTTATCCATTTTCTCTTTTGTCTTTGCGAATAACGCATGGCCCATAGCAAACTTAAAATTCAGAACATTGCTATACAGCATTGTTCAACAGCGTCCAGCGTTAAATCTCGAAAGCGGGGTTTTCTACAATGGGATTGAAGGCATTAGCATTCGTGTGATGGACAAAAATATAGAAACAGGCGTGTTGAAAGATGTGCTAATCTACGATCACCGCAACCAGAATTTAGGCAATCGCACTGTAATTCGAGCCCAGGAAGGAGATATGAGTGAGACAGCAGATAAGAGATTTCTAATTTTAACATTGAAGAACGGAGTTACCTACGAAGAAAAAGAAGAAACGAATAGGCCAAAGAAAGGCGCCATGCAGCCTAAAAAAAACATTAAGCACATGCCACTTGTTTCAGGTAATTTTGAAACAATGGTTCTTAGGCTTGATTTAAGTTCTTTCATCTTTCAAAATAATGACGAAGAAATTTTCAAGAATTCATTCGAGATGATGACCGTTGCTCAGCTCGATCAAACCATTGATAGTCTTGAGCTTCAAAGGGATAGTCTTGAAAAGGGTATTCAATATTTTCAATCAAACAATCAGAGTAAAAGTTCCGATGCCAATGCACCATCTGTAACAAGCGCAAAAAATGTTGCTCTAGACAACAACGCCAAACAAGCGAAAACGCTTGAGGGCATGAAAGAAGAACTTCTGAACCGAAACAAATTCATTAACCGACACAAAATTGAATGGCATCGAAAATTCACATTAGCGTTTTCGTGCATCATTTTATTTTTCATCGGAGCGCCGCTTGGAGCTATCATTCGAAAAGGCGGATTAGGTTGGCCAACTATTCTTGCCTTAGGAATCTTTATTCTTTTTGAAATGCTCACCATCGCCGGGGAGAAAATGACGAAGAGCAATATACTCGAACCTCACATTGGAATGTGGTTAGCAACTTTTGTAACCTTACCAATGGGCATGTTCATTACCTATCGAGCCCGGATGGAAGGTAAATGGCAATGGAATATTTTTAAGAAGAAGGAACGTAAAAACAAAGCAGAAGCAACATGAAATTTCTTCAGATTTGTCAGAAGCCTCCTCTCCCACTAACCGATGGCGGATGCATTGCTTTTCACGCACTAACAGCCGGATTACTTCAAGCAGGGCATGGAGTTAAAGTTTTCACTCTCTTCACAGACAAGCATGATTTTCTGCCGGAAACCATGCCCGAAGAGTATGTACAAAAAACAGACATCGAAGGAGTCTATGTAGACACCAATATGAATTTTGTAGATGTATATTGTAACTTCATGACCCGTGATCCATACAATCTAAGTCGATTCTTTTCGGTAGATGTAGACATTCGTTTAACTCGACTCCTTCAAAAAGAAAAATACGATTGTATTATTCTTGAAAGTATTTTCACTACCCCCTATTTGCCTACCATTCGAAGAAACGTCAACACAAAAGTCATTCTTCGGTCACACAATATTGAGCACCAAATTTGGAACAAACTTGCATTTGGAGAAAAGAATTTCTTCAAGCGCATTTACCTTTCCTATCTAAGTAAAAAATTATACAAAGCGGAAATAGAGTCTTGGAGAAGTGTCGACGGAATAGCATGTATTAGCTACGACGATTTGCAATTTACACGTGCACTTTCTCAAAAGCCTTCGTATCTCTTGCCTGTGGCAATGTCTGTTCACGAGCCTGTTGAAATGATCGGAAACGAACTTAAGGTTTACCACATTGGATCCATGGATTGGTTGCCCAATTTAGAAGCCATTAATGGTTTTATTGAAAATACACTTCCAACAGTAATAAATGAATTTCCAAATTTTGAATTTAATATAGCTGGAAGGAAAATGCCCACTTCACTTCACGACAAAAAAATTCCCGGTGTCGTATCTTGGGGTGAAGTTGAAAGTGCAGAAGCTTTCGCACGTAAATTTCAAATCATGATCGTTCCTTTACAATCTGGATCCGGAATTCGAATCAAAATTCTTGAAGCCTTCGCAATGGGTATGGCTGTAATATCTACTGAGCAAGGAATTCGTGGTATTGATGTGGATGATAGAAAAGAATTCTACCTAGCCGAAACTTCTGAAGAATGGGTAGCTGCTATCCAAGCATTGCAAGATCCAAATGAACGCAAAAGAATTGGAAAAAATGCGCAGCAATTCATGCAAGAATCGTACAGCAATTCGAAGATTATTCAACCATTGGTTCAATTCATTAAATCACTTCCGAAAAGATGAAAATCGTAGTGCTCACCTCGCGCATTCCGTATCCTTTGGAAAAGGGTGACAAGCTCCGCATCTTTCATCAGATAAAACATCTTTCACAATCACATGAAATTTGTCTCATTTGCTTGAATGAAAGCACTGATAAAATTGACACTTCAGTGCTTCAGGAAATGGTTTCTGAATTTCATATCATTCAACTTGCTAAATGGAAAATTCCAATCCGAATGTTTTTCGCGCTTTTTCATAAGCTGCCTTTTCAGGTAGCTTATTTTCTTGAATTGAAAAACAAACAGGAAATTGAAGCTATAATCCAGAACTTCAAAGCCGAACATATATACTGTCAGCTCATTCGAACTTCGGAATACGTTAAGGATCTTTTTCAATTTGAAAAAACTATTGACTACATGGATGCCTTCAGCGCAGCGGCAATGCGACGAGCTAAAGCTGGCAAAGGACTTCGTAAACTTTTTTGGATAGTTGAAACCGAACGATCGAAAAAATACGAGCGAAGTATTTTCGATTATTTCAATAACCATTCAATCATTAGCCTTCAAGACCGAAATTTGCTTGCGATTCCTTCAAACAAAAAAATAGATATTGTTCCTAATGGCGTGGACACCTCAAATTTCAAAAATTTGAACCTACCTAAAAAGCACGATATCGTATTTGCAGGAAACATGAATTATCCGCCAAACATCGCGGCTGCTATTTTTCTTGTTGAAGAAATACTTCCAAAATTAATCACACAATTCCCGGAAATCACAATACTTATTGCAGGAGCAAATCCATCTTCTGAAGTTTTAAATCTGGCTAGCGATCGGGTAAAGGTTTCAGGCTGGATGAACGACATTCGTCAAGCATACTGTGAATCACGCATTTTCGTTGCCCCCATGTTCATTGGCGCTGGAATGCAGAACAAAATTCTCGAAGCCATGTCAAGCGAGCTCCCCGTAATCACAACCTCACTTGCTGCCGAGGCCTTTTCAGAAAAAAATCAGTCGAAACTCATAGAAGCGAATACCGCATTTGAATTTGCCAAAGCCATTCAATATTATTTTTTGAATGAAGCGGCGCAACATTCAGACGGAAAAAACAACCGAAGCTACGTTGAAGAAAAATACAGTTGGAAAATCAGCAATAAAAAATTAGACCTATGCATTTCAAATCAATAATCGCCTTTTTCATATGCTGCGCTACGTTGCAAATTTTCGCTCAATCTGAAATTGTAATGCTTGGACATGTGGGCCAGCGCAACGCGGAAATATGGGTCTATTGGCCAATAAAAAACGAAACTGTTTCCGTTAAATACTCAACAATCGCTCCTGAAGTTGCGACTTCACAAGGGGGAAAAGAGTTTTTTCTTGTTCCGAATGAAAGCAACCTTTATACAAAAATTGTGTTGTCCTCTCTTCAACCAGGAGCACATTACACCTTCTTTCTTGAAAGCAAAAGTTTTAAAACAAAAATTTACGAATTCAATACCCAAGAACTTTGGCAATGGCGAAAAGATGCTCCGAATTTCTCCGTGGTGTTCGGCAGTTGCACCTATGTGAACGACACTGAATTCGACAGACCAGGCAGAGCCTACGGACAACCTGATTCTATTTTCAATCTCATTTCTGAACTTCGACCAAATGCAATGATTTGGGGTGGAGATAATATCTATTTGCGCGAAGGCGACTTCGAAACGCAAGCCAATATGGAAGCACGATACTTAAAAGCGCGACAAGTTCCTTCCATTCAAAAACTACTTTCAACTTGTCCGCAATACGCCGTTTGGGATGACCACGATTTTGGTCCGAACGACAGTCATTCTTCCTTTCAATATAAACAAGAAAGTTTAGCAGCCTTCAAAGAGATGTGGGGCAATTCGAATTACGGATTTTCAAAAAATGAAAACAACTGCATCACAGGTAAAGTAAGCATCAACGATGTTGACCTATATTTAATGGACAACCGAAGCTTTCGCATTCCTCCTGGAACAGAAGGCGTAACACCGCAAATGCTAGGAAAGGAACAAATTCAATGGCTAATTGAAGACCTTAAAGCAAGCAAAGCCTCTTTCAAACTTATTGCAGTTGGCAGTCAGGTTCTTTCTTCCGTTGCCGACTTTGAAAATTACGCGAACTACAAAGAAGAAAGAGAATATCTTCTTCAACTTATTGCTAAAAACAACATCAAGAATGTGGTCTTTCTTACCGGCGATAGACACTTCGCCGAATTATCTGAAGTGAAACTAAACGACCATCTTCGTGTGCTTGACATTACTTCTTCTCCTTTAACCAGCAAGCCATACAGCAATAGTAAAGAATTGAATGCAAATCGTGTAGAGGGCACATTTATTGGCGAACAAAACTTTGCACACATATCCTTTTCCGGAATAGCTAAGGAGAGAACATTGAAAATTTCTTTGGTAAATAAATACGGAAAAACATGTTGGGAGAAATCCTATTTGACAGAACCGTAAAAATCATCTTTCATTATTTGCGAATTATTTAATTGAATTGCTTATCTTTAAAACACCTATACAAGTTTTATATGAGCAAAATTCAATACGAAATAGAATACCTCGTGCATAGCTCTGCGCTCATTCTTTACAATTGCATCAGTAATCCTAGCAGCCTTGAAGAGTGGTTTGCAGATTCAGTAAATCAAAAGGGTGATCAATTCACGTTCAAGTGGGAAGACGAAGAGCGTCATGCTAAACTTCTATCATCTAAAAAAAATCAATTCATTTGCTGGCAATGGGATGAAAAAGATTTCGAAGACACCTTCTTTGAAATGCGAATTAAAGTTGACGAAATGACTAATGATATCGCTTTAATTATCACCGATTTTTGTGACGAAGGCGATGAAGAAGACGCTCGCATGCTTTGGGATTTAGCCATTGACGACTTGCACAGGGTTATAGGAAGATAATCAATTCCAATTTCTTATTATTTTTTTCTTCCTTTCATTCGCATCTTTGCACCCATGAGGCAACTTATTCTCTTAATTTCCGGTTTAATCATTTCACTGAATGCTTTTGCTATACGCGTATTCATTGATCATCAGACTTTTTACAATTCTGAAACCGGGCCATACCTTGAAGTTGTGTTTTCCTTTGAAGGAAAATCAATGAAATCGGTTAAAAACGGCGAAGGACAATACCTCGCGCAAGCCAAGTGTAATGTATTTATTTCTCAAGGGACAAAGGTTTTTCAATTCGCTAAATTCAATGCGAACAGCACTCCTAGCATTCTCCCGAAAGCAAGCGATTTCATGTCTGTGGAAAGATTCCCTTTAGCAGACGGAACTTATCAAATGTCTATTGAAATTACTGATGCGAACGACTCTCTGGCTAATCCTTTAATTCACACTGAGTCAATTGAAATTTCTCACTTATCTGAAGGCTGCTTCTTTTCTGATATTGCCTTCGTCAGCGCGCTCACAAACACCATTCAAGAAAACGCATTCAGCAAAGCCGGATACGACCTCATTCCTTATGTTTCAAACTACTACCCCACTTCATTAAACGGGCTGATACTATATGCCGAACTCTACAACGCTAGAATACTACTCGGCAAACAAGTCAGTTTCGCATATACCGTTTGTGTTACAGATGCCCTTCAGAATGAAATTCCAGCCACAAAACGAATCATTCGAGCAGAGGCAGAAGAAATTCTTCCCCTTATTCATACTATAGATATCAGTAATCTACTCACAGGAGATTACAAAGTGAAGTTGGAAATGCTCGACCGTGAAGGCAAGGTCGTATGCACGCAATTACGAAATTTCACTCGTAACAAAACGCTCGAGAACACATATACCCCACCAAGTAGTCTCGATATTTCTAACACCTTCGTTGCGCGTTATAACAATAGCGATTCATTGTACGCTCATATCCAATCGTGCTTACCAGTTGCTGAAAGCGTTGAGCGAAATACAATAGATAACATTCTGAAAAACACTGACCTTAGAACACGTCAGAGTTTCATGTACACATTTTGGTACAGAAGAAATTCAGTTAACCCGGAAAAAGATTGGAACGATTACTATCAAGATGTACGCGCTGTTCAAAAAGAATTCGGCACGCGCATTAAGGCGGGATGGGAAACGGATCGCGGACGTGTTTATCTTCAATATGGAAAGCCAAGTACGCGTATCGTAAGAAATAACGATCCCGATTATTGGCCCTTCGAAATCTGGCATTATTACACCACTAACACAGGAATGCGTGACCGCAGGTTCTTATTCTACAACACCAGTTTGAACTATGATATGGAATTGTTACACTCAGACATTCCAAATGAAATAAGAAATTTCGATTGGAAAAATCTCGTGCGTTCGAGACAAATGAATGACCCATCATCAACAGGAAGAATTGGAAACAATCAAAACCAAGATCCATACAGCGGAGACGAATTAGAAGATCTTTGGTACAATCCGCATTAATGAAATGACACACGACAAAACAATTGCCGTTGTTATTCTCAATTGGAACGGTGCTAAATACCTCAATCAGTTTTTACCTTCAGTCATTGACCACTCGCCTGAAGCAGATGTCATTGTCATAGATAATTGCTCAACAGATGACTCTATTCAATTGTTGAATAATAATTATCCAGATGTTAAAAGCATTCAACTCGCTAAAAATTATGGTTTCGCGGAAGGATATAATCTAGGTTTGAAAAATCTCAACTACGATTATTTCGTTTTACTGAATAGCGATGTTGAAGTTCCCGAAAATTGGCTTGGTCCTCAAATCGAATACCTTGAATCAGATCCAAATCTAGTTGCCTGTGCGCCTATTATCTTGAGTCACGCAGAACAAGATTGTTTCGAATACGCTGGTGCTGCTGGAGGATATCTCGACAAAGATGGATTTGCATTTTGCGCTGGAAGAATTTTCTATGCATTCGAAAAAAATGTTGGTCAATACAATACAAATAGAGAAGTGTTTTGGGCCAGTGGTGCAGCACTAACTATAAAATCTGAGGCATGGAAAGAAGTCGGAGGATTCGACGGAACTTTTTTCGCACACATGGAGGAAATTGATTTGTGCTGGAGATTGAAAAACCGCGGATATAAAATTGGCGTTTGCGGCAGTGCAAAAGTCTATCACATCGGTGGCGGAACATTGGATCGTCAGAGCTCTTTTAAAACATATCTTAATTTCAGAAACAACCTATTCTTATTGTTGAAGAATCACCGATCGTCTGCATTACTTCCATTCATTTTCCGCAGAATGATTTTAGATGGAATTGCAGGCGTCAGATTTTTATTGGAAGGGAATTTCTCCTATTTCTTCGCTGTGCTGAAAGCTCATTTTCATTTCTATTTGAAGTTCCCTCACTATATAAAGCTTCGAAAACAAGAAAAACCACACTGGAAAACACCCAACTTATGCGGCCAATACCGAGGCAGCATCTTGGTTTCCTTCTTTTTGCAGCATAAACAAAATTTCCAGCAATTAGATTCTAAGCTATTTTCCGAATAAAATCGGAAATTAATGTTTGCATTTATTCGAAGATCACCGTTGGTAATCATTTGTATTTTCTTTATTGTCGGAATTCTGCTTGAATTTGAATTCCCTATTGCATCGATATGGTCGACTTGGACTTTCTTCTTTGCCTTTGCTTGCAGTATCTTGTTCCTTGCAAGAAAAAAAAATCCTCCTCTGCAGACTTCATTTATTCTCATACTCTCTTTTTTACTCGGAATAAATACTGTTAGCAGTTTCAAACAAAGAAGTTCATTACATCAAAATCTACGCGTTCAAATTGAAATTCAAATTGAAAAAAAACTTCGTTCAAATCAATATATAGCATCATGCGAAAACAGTGAATTTCTAATTGAGTTCTCGAACAATGACAGTCTCCAAACAGGCGATGAACTTGTTGCTGAAGGAATATTTCTAGAGATTCTACCGCCTAAACTTCCATGGCTATTCAATCAAAAAAAACAAATGCTAGCCAATGGAATTACACTTGAATTTCAAGTCGATCAAATTAAACAATCCTCATCACAACATCGATCAAGCATTAAGTTTCTTCCGCAACAGATTCAAAAACATCTTCAAAAAAAAATCACTCAATCCATTTCCGATTCCTCCTCTTCCGCAATTCTTTCAGCGCTTCTGCTAGGAGAAACAAGCTTGCTCACGAAGGAAACAACTTCCGACTACTCGGTGGCTGGTGTTGTTCATATTCTCGCTGTCTCGGGAATGCATGTCGCTCTTATCTACCAGCTTATTCTTATCATTCTAAAAATTACATTCCGAAAAAAAAGAAAGTGGCTAACTTTTATTCTAGCCATGACTCTCTTATGGGGATATGGAGCACTAACAGGATTCTCTGCAAGCGTTGTACGCGCATGCTGCATGTTTTCCTTCTTTGTTATTTCGGATTGTTTCTTGCTGTCGCGCAACACAGCAAATACAATAGCTGGTTCCACTATTCTCATTCTCTATTTCCAACCCTATCTCATCTTCAACCTAGGATTTCTTCTCTCACTTACCGCCGTTCTTGGCATTGTGGTCATTCACCCAATTATCATGAGAAGCTTCTACACCGAGAATAAAATTACTTACTACCTCATTACATCTTCCAGTATTACCCTTTCTGCGCAACTAGCTACTCTTCCAATTACACTTTATATCTTTCATTCCTTCCCCTTATACTTCATTGCGGCAAATCTCATTTTAGTGCCTTGGTCAACCTTGATTCTATATATAGGTATCGCCTTTATTTTCTTTTCTGAAATTCCAATATTCGGAAATTTGATTACTCAGATTTTAGATCTCACAACTTCGGGAATGAATCAATTCATTCACTTAATACACTATTTGCCACAAGCTCAATTATCTGAAATTAATTTCAACTTTGAACAAGCACTAACCGCTTATGCCCTCTTATTTTCAATTGTTGTTGTCATAATATATAAATGGAAACAGGCTATTCACTTTGCTGGAGTGCTCACACTTCTATTTATTTTCTTCAGCTACAAAACACCTGCGAACACTGGAGTGATTTTCACTTATTACAAATCGAACCTCATGCTCATTGGCACTGAATCTGAACTCATCCTTGCTTGCAACAACGATTCGCTCGCTCAGAAATATGCATCGAAAATTTCAATGTGGAAATGTCAACAAAACAGAGCTGCCCAGCATATAAAACACATTCCTTTTCCCACTTATTTCTCTTGGAATGAAAGTCAAAATGTTCTCTCTTTTGGAACTTTTCGACATCGTAAAAAGGTTTCTTATCTCTTGTTGAATGATGAACTAAAAAAGCAAAAAATGGATTCAACCTTTTTGAATGAATTTCAACATGAAAAAATATTCATTGGTCAAGGTGTTTCGAAAAAGAAAAAAGAAATCATCAAAGCATCGCTCACTCAAAGAAATCTTCTTTTTCAAAATTTACAAAGCCATCCTTTCAACATAAAATAAGAATACCTTTGTAGTATGAGTCGCGAATTGTATTTAACAGAATGCCCGCGTGATGCGATGCAGGGCATTGCAACATTCATTCCTACTGAACAAAAAATTCAATACTTGAATCACCTGTTAACCCTTGGATTCGACAGATTAGATTTTGGGTCTTTTGTAAGTGAGAAGGCCATCCCTCAGTTGAAAGACACGCGTCAAGTGCTTGATCAACTAAACCAGAGTCAAACCAAACTTTTGGCTATTGTTGCGAATGAACGCGGTGCTGATGAAGCCTTAACCCACGACCGAATTGAATTTATTGGATATCCGTTTTCAATTAACAATACTTTTCAGCTTCGAAATACAGGCAAGAGCATTGAAGAAAGTTTAGTTGTTTTAGATTCCATTCAAAAGAAAACAGAAGCGAAAAATAAAAAGCTTGTCGTGTATTTGAGTATGGCCTTCGGAAACCCGTATAATGAAATTTGGAATGAAGAAATCCCTACAGCGCTTTCTCAGCGATTAGCAAATGAGTTTGGAATTTCTGAAATCATGATGTCAGATACCATTGGCAGCGCTACTCCTAAAAGTATTCAGCAATTATTCAAGGCTTCTCAATCGCTTTCAGATTGCACTGTTGGCGCACATCTTCACTCTCGTTTCGATAACGCGATGGAGAAAATTCAAACCGCATATGATAGCGGGTGTCGCAGATTCGACGGCGCTTTTGGTGGTTTCGGCGGGTGTCCTATGGCAAAGGATGAATTGGTTGGAAACACGCCCACAGAACTCTTGCTGTTGTTTTCAGAGACTCGATTGAAAGAGACTCGAATTTCTTCAGAAATTATTGCACAGACGCTTGAGCTCTCGAGCCAAACTATGAATCGTTAGGGAACTTTCGTTCCTCTTGCTGCTTCCCAAAGAAAGAAGTAATCCTGTATAGACAGTCGAACCTCTAACGCTTTTTGAATTTCTTGTATACGCTCCAATTTGGACGTTCCGATAACTACAGATGAAATAAGAGGGTGCTTCAGCACCCATGCCACTGCAATGCATGCTTCTGAGCAATTGTATTTTTCAGAGAGACTCGTAAGTTGGAGCTTCAATTCAGCAGAAGTATTCTCGAGATGAATAATGGGAGAATATGCAGCTACTGAAAGATTTTGTGAAGCGAATGATTCCAAACTTCCATTTTCCATAGCTTTAAAATCTGAAAGCGAAAATGAAATTTGATTGTGATCAATTTTTATTTGATTACTAAGCCAATCAACTTGTGAAGGAAGGAAATTAGAAACGCCGAACGATTTTATCTTCCCTTCTGAAACAAGCGCTGAAATAGCTTCTGCAACATGATCAACCTGCATCAATGGTGAAGGTCTATGGAGGAGAAGAACGTCGAGGTAATCCGTTTGAAGATCCTGTAAAGTGCGTTCAACGCACGAAAGGATATGCTTTTTTGAGTAGTTGTAGTGTTTAACTAAATTCGCGCGTTCCGCAGAAGGATTTTCAATACCCATTTTTGAAATAAGACGCACTGAGGACCTTGAAATCTTCAGACGTCTCAATGCATCACCGAATTCCTTTTCGCAAGAATAATCTCCATACAAATTAGCTAGATCAAATTCATTCACGCCGTATTCGAGCCATTTGGAAATTGAATCTGCATATTGTTGATTAGACATTTTTGCCCCCCAACTCCCCCAGCGCATAGTACCTGCAATTAGCTTTTTCCCCATTGCACAAATTAAAGCAAAAAAAAATGGGGTCAAGGACCCCATTTAACATTCAACTAAATTGAATTATTTCTTTCTGAAATAAAGACGTGTAATAAAAAGACCTTGTCCGTCGTCCTTTCCTGCATCGCTTTCAACTCCAGAAGCAACGAAAGCCAACTCATAACCTTGTGCATCCATTTCGTTCAACTTAGACATAATCAAAGCATCGTTTGAAGCAATGTTTTGAAAATTGATACCTACCATGCTGAAGAAGTTCAACATTTTGGTTTCACGCATACCACCAATTTTGATGTCACTGCGATCGATATCTCCTTGTTTAGAATCTTTTCCATCTACGCGAGCAGTGGTATAAGCGTTGTAATCCAATTCTGTAGTAGCTTCAAGCATACGAGATCTTCCTAGACCTCCAGGAAGAATTGACTCGACAATTGTAACAACTTTGTACTGTGCAGAAGCTATTGAAGCTGTGCAAGTAATCATAAGGGCTAAGATAATTTTTTTCATTTTTATATTTTTTAGTGGGCCAAATCTACGCTTGAATTCTCATTATACCTCTCTACAATAACGTTTATTTCCTTTAATCTTTGAATCTTAATTAAAATTACCGGCTTAATAATCTCGAAAAAGTATTACGCACGAAAAAGCCCCCTAATTTCTCGGGGGGCTTTTTGAAGATCGGCGACGACATACTCTCCCACATGTTACTGTAGTACCATCTGCGCAAGTGAGCTTAACTTCTCTGTTCGGAATGGGAAGAGGTGGACCTCACTGCTATAATCACCTAAAAAAGAGATATATTGATAGAGTTTTGTTTTATAAGCATTCGAGTAATTAGTACCACTTGACTTTGACATTACTGTCTTTACATCTGTGGCCTATCAACGTCATCATCTTTGACGACTCTCAATGAAGCCTCATCTTGAGGCGAGTTTCGCGCTTAGATGCTTTCAGCGCTTATCTCATCCGAACTTAGTTACTCTGCACTGCAGCTGGCGCCACAACAGATACACCAGAGGTTCGTCCTTCCCGGTCCTCTCGTACTAGAGAAAGGTCCTCTCAAGCTTCAAACGCCCACAACAGATAGGGACCGAACTGTCTCACGACGTTCTGAACCCAGCTCGCGTGCCACTTTAATCGGCGAACAGCCGAACCCTTGGGACCTTCTCCAGCCCCAGGATGTGACGAGCCGACATCGAGGTGCCAAACCACTCCGTCGATGTGAGCTCTTGGGAGTGATCAGCCTGTTATCCCCGGAGTACCTTTTATCCTTTGAGCGATGGCCCTTCCATGCGGAACCACCGGATCACTATGCTCTACTTTCGTACCTGCTCGACATGTCCGTCTCACAGTCAAGCACCCTTATGCCATTGCACTCTACGTACGATTACCAACCGTACTGAGGGTACCTTTAGAAGCCTCCGATACGCTTTCGGAGGCGACCACCCCAGTCAAACTACCCGCCATGCACTGTCCTGATAGTTAGAAATCAATTAAACAAAGGGTGGTATTTCAAGGACGACTCCACAACCCCTAGCGAGGCCGCTTCAAAGTCTCCCACCTATCCTACACATCGTTTAACCAACTCCAATGCAAAGCTATAGTGAAGGTTCACAGGGTCTTTCCGTCCCGTTGCGGGTAATCGGCATCTTCACCGATACTACAATTTCACCGAGCTCACGGTTGAGACAGTGCCCAGATCGTTACACCATTCGTGCAGGTCGGAACTTACCCGACAAGGAATTTCGCTACCTTAGGACCGTTATAGTTACGGCCGCCGTTTACTGGGGCTTCAATTCAATGCTTCTCCTTGCGGATGACATCTCCTCTTAACCTTCCAGCACCGGGCAGGTGTCAGGCCATATACATCATCTTTCGATTTAGCATAGCCATGTGTTTTTGATAAACAGTCGCCAGGGCCATTTCTCTGCGTCCCTCTTGCGAGGGAGTCTCTTTTCCCGAAGTTACGAGACTAATTTGCCTAGTTCCTTAACCGTGATTCACTCGAGCCTCTTAGTATATTCTACTTGACCACCTGTGTCGGTTTCGGGTACGGACCGCTATAATCGCTTTTCTTGGAAAGGATTTTATGGTTTCGCTTCTTCCGAAGATTCGGCTCAACGTACTATTCCGTCAGTACGTAACCACCACGTCCTTCCGTCACTTTTAGTATATAGCAGGTATAGGAATATTAACCTATTTTCCATCGGCTGCCCCTATCGGGTTCACCTAAGGATCCGACTAAACCTGATCTGATTAACATTGATCAGGAACCCTTGGTCTTTTGAGGAGGAAGTTTTTCACTTCCTTAATCGTTACTCATGCCTACATTTTCTTTTCTGAACGCTCCAGAGATCCTTACGAATCGCCTTCTACGCTGATCAGAATGCTCCCCTACCATAAATCTACTGCTTCGGCGCTATACTTATGCCCGATTATTATCCACGCATGATCGCTCGACTAGTGAGCTGTTACGCACTCTTTAAATGAATTGCTGCTTCCAAGCAAACATCCTAGCTGTCAATGCAACCACACCACGTTTTATCAACTTAGTATAGACTTGGGGGCCTTAGCAGATAGTCTGGGTTTTTTCCCTCTCGGATACGGACCTTAGCACCCATACCCTCACTCCCGTGTATATGAGACGGCATTCGGAGTTCGTCAGGGTTTGGTAGGTTATGACACCCCCTAGCCCAATCGGTAGCTCTACCTCCGTCGCACTCAACCACGAGGCTGCACCTAAATGCATTTCGGGGAGAACGAGCTATTTCCCAGTTTGATAAGCCTTTCACCCCTACCCACAGTTCATCCGAAAACTTTTCAACGTTAACCGGTTCGGTCCTCCATCTCGTGTTACCGAGACTTCAACCTGACCATGGGTAGATCACTAAGGTTTCGCGTCTATCCCCTCTGACTAAGCGCCCTATTCAGACTCGCTTTCGCTTCGGATGCGTATTAGAAATACTTATCCTTGCCAAAGAGGAATAACTCGTAGGCTCATTATGCAAAAGGCAGGCCGTCACTTGCGCTCCGACCGCTTGTAAGCAGATGGTTTCAGGTTCTATTTCACTCCTCTGTTCGAGGTTCTTTTCACCTTTCCTTCGCAGTACTCGTTCGCTATCGGTCTCTTAACATATTTAGCCTTACCGGATGGTTCCGGCAGATTCACACAGGATTTCACGTGTCCCGCGCTACTCAGGATACCGCTCAATCTATAGTAAGCACTCGTACGGGACTATCACCCCCTATGGTTATACTTTCCAGTATTATTCCGAGATCGACTATAAATCTAAATGCGGTCCTACAACCCCAAAATTGCCGAAACAACTTTGGTTTGGGCTCTTCCCATTTCGCTCGCCACTACTTCGGGAATCATTGTTATTTTCTTTTCCTCCAGGTACTTAGATGTTTCAGTTCCCCGGGTTTGCTTCCTTTCGGATTCATGATCTTCAATCATGAGGGTTGCCCCATTCGGAAATCTACACCTCACGGGCTATTTGCGCCTCAGTGTAGCTTATCGCAGCTTATCACGTCCTTCATCGCTGTCAAGAGCCAAGGCATCCTCCATCTGCCCTTAATTGCTTATTAAAACTTTAAATTAAAACTCTATCAATATATCAAAGAACGTCGTCTGTTAAACAGACATTATGTAACACCTATGTATTACATAAAAGTGGAGAATAACGGATTCGAACCGTTGACCCCCTGCGTGCAAGGCAGGTGCTCTAGCCAGCTGAGCTAATCCCCCATTTTATTTTCGGTAGTCCCGAGCAGATTTGAACTGCTGACCCCTACATTATCAGTGTAGTGCTCTAACCAACTGAGCTACGAGACTAAAAATAAAATGGAAATGCAGCAGAAACAGAATTAAATTATCAAGCGTTCTCTATAAAGGAGGTATTCCAGCCGCACCTTCCGGTACGGCTACCTTGTTACGACTTAGCCCCAGTTACTGGTTTTGCCCTAGGCGGCTCCTTACGGTAACCGACTTTAGGCACCCCCAACTTCCATGGCTTGACGGGCGGTGTGTACAAGGCCCGGGAACGTATTCACCGCATCATGGCTGATATGCGATTACTAGCGATTCCAGCTTCACGAGGTCGGGTTGCAGACCTCGATCCGAACTGAGATAGGGTTTGTAGATTAGCTTACCGTTACCGGCTTGCAACTCACTGTCCCTACCATTGTAGCACGTGTGTCGCCCTGGACGTAAGGGCCGTGATGACTTGACGTCGTCCCCACCTTCCTCACCGCTTACGCGGGCAGTTTCTCTAGAGTCCCCGACATTACTCGCTGGCAACTAGAAATAGGGGTTGCGCTCGTTATGGAACTTAATCCGACACCTCACGGCACGAGCTGACGACAGCCATGCAGCACCTAGTTTCGTGTCCTTGCGGAAAGCTCCCTTTCAGGAGCGGTCACTAACTTTCAAGCCCAGGTAAGGTTCCTCGCGTATCATCGAATTAAACCACATGCTCCACCGCTTGTGCGGGCCCCCGTCAATTCCTTTGAGTTTCATCCTTGCGGACGTACTCCCCAGGTGGATTACTTAACACTTTCGCTTGGACTCTGACCATAAGGCCAAAATCTAGTAATCATCGTTTACGGTGTGGACTACCAGGGTATCTAATCCTGTTTGATCCCCACACTTTCGTCCCTCAGCGTCAGTTATATATTTGTCAGCTGCCTTCGCAATCGGTGTTCTGTGTAATATCTAAGCATTTCACCGCTACACTACACATTCCGCCAACATCACATATACTCAAGACCGACAGTATCAATGGCAGTTCCATAGTTGAGCTATGGGCTTTCACCACTGACTTATCGGCCCGCCTACGGACCCTTTAAACCCAATAAATCCGGATAACGCTTGCACCCTCCGTATTACCGCGGCTGCTGGCACGGAGTTAGCCGGTGCTTATTCTTATGGTACCTTCAGCCTTCTACACGTAGAAGGGTTTATTCCCATACAAAAGCAGTTTACAACCCATAGGGCCGTCATCCTGCACGCGGCATGGCTGCGTCAGACTTTCGTCCATTGCGCAATATTCCTCACTGCTGCCTCCCGTAGGAGTCTGGTCCGTGTCTCAGTACCAGTGTGGGGGATCATCCTCTCAGAACCCCTACCAATCGTAGCCTTGGTGAGCCGTTACCTCACCAACTAGCTAATTGGACGCATGCCCATCTTATACCGCCGGAGCTTTAAGTGCAAAGAGATGCCTCTTCGCAATGTTATGGGGTATTAGCGCCGATTTCTCGAAGTTATTCCCCAGTATAAGGTAGGTTGCATACGTGTTACGCACCCGTGCGCCGGTCTAGCCAAAGTAATATTGCTATCACTGTAGTTACCCCTC
>Ga0209358_10001096_pt1 | contig 22101 bp, 15 predicted proteins | sample LauGreFa1BDMLBSN_2_FD_187574 | JGI IMG/M metagenome (GOLD analysis project Ga0209358, IMG submission 187574) | Freshwater lake microbial communities from Lake Michigan, USA - Fa13.BD.MLB.SN (SPAdes) (version 2) | ecosystem: Environmental > Aquatic > Freshwater > Lake | place: Lake Michigan, USA...
ATTGTGGGTGCCATTGTGGCTGGTCAGCTGGGTTGGCGAACCGCTTTCTATGTCGCGGCTGCACCTGGTGTTTTGCTCACTTTGTTGTTGCTGGTTTTGGTCAAAGAGCCAAGGCGAGGCGCTAGCGATGGCCTCCAAGAATCCAAGGACCCCGCACCCCCATTGTCTGAAACCATCGCCTTCATGCGGAGTCAAAAATCATTGGTGTATTTGATGGCCGCGTCTGTATTGGTCACTGCATCTTCATCGGCCATGATGTCTTGGATTGGCTCATTGCTGGTCAGAGTTCACGGATTGAGTCTTGAAAATGTTGGCTTGCTGACGGGCCTTTGCATGGGTGGCTTTGGTGCCATTGGCACCCTTGTGTTTGGCTGGGTTGCAGATCGCCAAGGCGCTAAAGACATGCGCAACCAACCGCGCATGATGGCCATCGCCGCGGCTGTGATTGCCATCAGCGGCACCGCTGTTTCATTGTTGCCGACGGTGGTGGGCGCTGCAATTTCGTTGGCCTTGTTTGCTTCCATGGTGGCTGGTTTGAATGGACCTACTTATGCTTTGACTCAAAGCTTGGTCAAAGTTCGGATGCGCGGCACCTCTATGTCGACCTTGGTCGTCTTGCTCAATTTGATTGGTGTGGGCGTAGGTCCCGCTTTGGCTGGAATTCTGAGCGATCAATTTGCAGCAGCTTATGGTGCAGAGTCCGTGCGCTGGGCCATGGTGTGTGTGTTGCTGATGAATATCCCAGCGGTTGTATTGTTTGCACGCTGTGCCAACAGCATCCAGGATGATTTGAAGCGCGCTCAGACTTGAGTCACGCTTCAGTTTGAGTGTCCTTAAATTAAGGGCGGCAGTGCGTCACTTGCGTGGCCATGAAGACTGACGATTGCAAATTGCACAAAGACCCAATGGCATTTTGTAAGTGTGTTTGAACGTCAGTTTGGTCTAGACAAGTCAGCAACTGAACACTGTCATCAAACCACCATTCCACGATGGCATCATAGTTGTAGCCCTTGGGTCGATCTGGCTGCACGCTATTTAAAACCAAGCGCTTGCCAAAGTTCCATTCAGAAAATTCAAGCAAAAATTGCCTCAATTGCTGTTCTGTACCCTTTGACAGTTGGCTCAGAAAACCCACCAAAACCGCTTGGCCTGCAGGTACATTCACCACCACATCTTCTTTGGCAACCAAGGTGAACTCTCGAACATATCGATCGAACACACGCAATTCATCGGGCTTCATGATGGCCTGTGTTTCTGGATCGTTCCAAATATCCGAAGCCACCTGCAAGTCGCGAATTTGCAGCAAGTTGACGCCATCAGCATTCGCATGAATGCCCTTCAATGAAGGGACAATGCCCTTGGATAAAACGCTGGTGCATTGGGTCACACCCAATACTTTGTCTTGTACATTGCGACATTGCTTGCCCAGCGCAGAGTGTTCACGCCAGGCCTGCTCAAATTCATGGGCTGCTAGTTTTGGATTGCGCTTTGCCAAATAAATCATTTTCCAAGAAGTAGCCAAAGCCTTGGGTGTTTCAGTCGTGGTCATAAGCGCCTTTGCTGTGTTCAAGTCAGAGGGATCAGGTCGTGATATTCAAAGTGGCGCGCTGCAGTGCCGAGGGGTAGGACTTACTGGCCAAGTAAAAAGAGGCAATGGCGGGTATCAACATGCAGACCATGCCAAATAAGGCCAAACGCAATGCGTCATCGCCAAATTGACGCGCCAATAAATCGCTGATCAAGCCGGTCAAAATGGCGCCCATGCCATTGCCCACCACGGCGCCGGCCAAGAGCATCATGGCGTTGGCCGTTGCTCTGCGCTGGCTAGGAACGACTAGGCTAATGGCCGCATAAGTAGGCGCCGCCCACCAAGGCAGGAAGAAGGAAAACACCATGACTGACAGCATGGCGTTGGTGATAGCGCCCGAAGGCGTCAGGAGATACGTCACACCACACAGGTAAGCCAATCCCAAACCTAACACGGGTACGCCCAACTGCCACCGAACATGCCGCTTAGTGAGTTTGTCGGTTAGCACGCCAGATGCCAAGCCGCCTAGCAGAGACATGCAAGCAGATGCCCCAGAAATCCAACCCGCTTGCTGCAAACTCACATCGTGATGGCGAATCATCATGGCAAAGTTCCAGGTGCCAAATGAATAGCCAGCCAAAAGTGCAAACGCTGCCCCCAAGATGGACCAACGCGTAAAAGGCTCTGCCCAAATGGCAGCTACTGCGCCACGTTGTTGCAATTGACTCTCTGATTCGTCGGGCAAGGGGGAGTGATTGCGAGCAGGCTCAGCTACGGTGTAGCGGAGCAGCAATGAAACCAGCAAAGTTGCACCACCAATGAGTGCAACAGTGATGCGCCAACCAAAGTGTTGCGCCAGCCAAGACCCTAACACCAAAGCCATCAGTGCGCCGAAGCTGGCGCCTGCACTGAGAACGCTCATGGCACGCGATCGATTGTCTGCTGGATAAAGATCGGCCAGCATCGACATCGAAGCGGGAGTGCCGCCGGCATCACTGATGGCGCCACCAGATCGAGTGAACATCAATGAGAAAAATCCAACAGACAGACTGCCCATCAAGCTGAGTAAACCGCCAATGCCTCTGGCATAGGCTATGAGACTTCTTCGGTTGTGTTTGTCAGCCAGTCTGCCCAAAGGCACACCCAGCAGACCAAAGGTGAGTGCAAAACCAAGTCCGGTTACCAAGCCAATTTGTAGATCGGTCAGGTTGAATTCAAGTTTGACCGGCTGAATGACCACAGACAGCACTTGGCGGTCCATGAAAGTCAGTGCCGACAACAAGGTCAGTATGACCAATGTGTAATTGGAGGATTTAACGATGACGTTGCGTTCAGAACTCATTCAGCGATCGCGAATTTCTGCCAAAGGTTGCTCAAGGGCATAGGGTTTCATCGCCGTCACAAAAAGCAAAGCGCCCCCTAAAAAACAGATGCCTGTGCTGGCCGCCAAGGACCAGCGCAAGGCTTCATTGCCAAACCAGGGAATGAGAAAGTCACTGACAGAACCAATGATCAGGGGCCCTAAGCCTGCGCCACACAAAATCAAACCCAAGTTGAACAAGGCCAAACCTGACGATCTGCGATGAGGTGCAATTAAGCCTGCCAAAGACGCATAAACCGGTGCCGCCCACCAAACGGCCGTAAAGCCAAACAGCACATAAAAACCAATGGCATGGGGCACGGTCATGCCGCCCATTTGCCATCCGGTGCCTGCTGGCAGTGCAAAGAAAGCCACACCCAAGGGCAAGGCCAAGAAGCAGCCCAGCATGGGTACGCCCAAGCGCCAGCGAATATCTCGTTTAGACAATTTATCGCACAGCCATCCACTGAACAAGGAGCCCAATGCTGCAGCGAAGCCACCTAGCAGTCCCATGACGATGCCAGCGCCTTGCAAGCTCATGCCGTGAGACCGAACCAAAAATGCAGGCGTCCAAATGCCGATGCCGTAGCCTGTGAAACCCATCAAAATGGAGGCCAAGGTAATGCGGGTAAAGGCGGGTGATGCCCAAAGATCTTTGACCAAAGTCGATAGGGGTTCTGGGGGGGCCTCGGTATAGGGGTTGTCGCTTGATTGCCATTGGCCGCGTGTTGGCTCAATGCCAGAAAAGCGCAACATGAAGGCAGCCAGCAGACCTGGCAATGCCATCCACAAAAATGCAGCACGCCAACCATAGTGTTGAGCTATCCAACCCCCAGTGGTGAGACCCAACAAGATGCCAATTTGAGGACCCAAAAGATAGACGCTCATGGCGCGCCCACGTTGTTGAGGAGGGTAGTGATCTGCAATCATGGAAATAGAAGGCGGGCCGCCGCCAGCCTCTCCCACCGCAACGCCAATGCGTGCAAATGCCAGACTCCAAAAGCCAACAGCCATGCCGCAAACAGCTGTCATGGCACTCCATGCAGCGCAGCAATACGCTACAAAATTGCGGCGGTTGGTGCGATCGGCAAAGCGGCCAAATGGCACGGCCAGTGCGCTGTAAAACAGGGCAAATGCCAACCCGCTCAAAAATCCCATGGCGGTATCAGAGACCTGAAATTCTTGCTTGATAGGCTCCATGAGGATGCTCATGATCTGGCGATCAATGAAGCTCATGGTGTAGACAAACAAGAGCAGGCCTAAGGTGTAGTGGCTGCGCCAGCCATGTGCGGCATGGAGGGGCTGGGTTGAAGACATGCTGCAAATCCTAGAAAGTGGAGCATTCATTGTGCAGGAGCGCGTTTGCCGTGCATCGTCCGCTCAGACGATGGTGCGATCAGGCCTGATCTTTGCTACTTATTTTTTCATCTCGATAAGCCTTCATCGCCCAAGCAAACGTCAAGATGCCCAAAGCGAAGCATGTGCCGGTTGTAATGGCCAAGGACATTCGGAGTGCCTCGGCGCCAAACTGTGCGGTCAATTGATCGCTCAGAATGCCCACCAACAAGGGTCCTAAACCGCCCCCCACCATGGTGAGGCCCAGGCTAAAAATGGACAAAGCCGTGGCCCGTCGGTGCGGTGAGATCAGTTCCGATAAGACGGCATAGACCGGTGCAGTCCACCAAACCGCCGTGACACCGAAGAGCAAATACACACCCACTGCGTGAGGGATTGCAAAGCTGCCCAATTGCCAAGTGTCGCCAGCAGGCAAGAGGAAAAAACCCAGACCCGTGGGCAGAGACAATAAACAGCCCACAAGCGGTACGCCAATTCGCCAACGTGCGTCGCGCTTGGCCAGTGTGTCGCACAGCCATCCACTGAGAATGGCACCTAAAGCCGCCGCAGTTCCACCCAATAGACCCATGACAGCGCCCGCGCCTTGAAGTGTCATGCCGTGCGAGCGCACCAAAAATGCGGGCGTCCAAATGCCAATGCCGTAGCCTGTGAAGCCCATCAACAGTCCGGCCAAAGCGATGCGCATGAAAACTTTAGACGCCCAAAGGCTTTTGACGATGTCGGTCAGTGATTCGTTTTCAGCAGGGGGCTTAGAGGCTTCGCCATCCCAAATGCCGCGCTCGGGTTCAACCGCTGTGTAACGCAATAGAAGAGCCGCCAAGATGCCAGGAATGGCCATCCAAATGAAGGCGGCGCGCCAGCCATGATTTTGAGCAATCCAGCCCCCTAAAGTAAGACCAAACAAAATACCGAGTTGTGGTCCTAACCAATACACACCCATGGCTCGTCCACGGCGTTCGGGGGGGTAGTGGTCGGCAATCATCGATAAGGAAGGCGCTGTGCCGCCGGCTTCACCCACGGCGACGCCAATTCGGGCCATTGCTAAGCTCCAGTAGCCTGTGGCCATGCCGCAAAGTGCCGTCATGGCGCTCCAGGCAGCGCAGCAGTAAGCCACAAAATTGCGGCGATTGGCTCTGTCTGCATAGCGGCCAAAAGGTATGGCCAGCACGCTGTAAAACAAGGCGAAAGTTAACCCACTCAGCAAGCCCATTGCAGTGTCAGACACTTGAAACTCATCTTTGATGGGCTGAATCAAAATGCCCATGATCTGTCGATCGATGAAACTCATGGTGTAGACAAACAGCAGCACCACCAAGGTGTAGTGGCTTCGAAGGCCGTAGGCGGAAGTTTTCAAAGAAGTTCCTTCGATCAGTTGTTTGATGTTGTGCGAGCTAGACCGAATTCGGGCCAGTGACCTTGAATCCAGGTTTGACAATTGCCCCACCCTGTAGCACCAGTGACGGGATCAAAAACTTCAATCAAGGCGTCTCTGAACTGGTTCATGCGCGCAACCGCTTCAGGCGTCGAGCAGTCTGGGCAGTATTCGCCTTCGACAAAAAGTTTGCCACGCCACTCGCCGTGATAGTGACCGTCCAGCCCGTGGTACAGGCCAGCACCTAAATGAAAGCCTGTGTCGCCCAAAACTTTGACATTGAGCAATCGCTGTTCACCTTGGGCCCCCGTGATGTTCAGTTGGCCACCTTCTAAACGAAAGTTGCGAGCATTGAATTGCAACTGGGGTGAAATTCCTTTGATGCCTTCTCGTCTTGAATCGGCCCATTCAAAACCACCTTGTAGTTTTTCGTGACGCCATCCCTCGCCGGCATACAGCAAGTAATAGACATGTAATCCATAGTGTGTTTGGTCTGGTTTTTGAAACAATACAGGTGACCAAATGGCCAATATTTCGGGCGCTGCAGCGTCCACAGGGTCGGGCTGCAAACCACTGACGGGCAAACCAACGCCCGGCCGAAGTCCCCAAGAATGATCGCGTGTCATGACCCATTCATTGGGTGTGACTGTATGACGAGTGCCGTCCACGTCGATCCAACCGCTGGCCACGCCAATTTGGTGATACCGAATTTGATCGGCGCTGTGTCGATAGCCCGTGAGTGTTCTGCGATCTTCTCGATCTTCGGTGACGCAGGGCAAGATGCCCTCCAAAATCAATTCAAACGAAATTGGTTGATGCGCGTTGGCTTTTAAACAGACTTTGATTTGTTGGAGTGGCTGAAGTACTTCGTAAGTCAGGGGCCCAACGTCGATGCTGTTGGGATCCGAATCCAGTGCCCGACTGGCACGCACTGTCCTTTGTTGAACACCTTGCGAGACGCCACCATACGCATCCACCACGTTGCGATTGACGTACTTACCAAAGCCGAATCCGATTGACAAACTGCCGTCGCGTTTGGCCACCATGCCACATACTTTTTCGGCCCAGTTCAGATCGCTTTGTTGCACGCTGGCATGTGTTTCCACCACTTGATGGTGAAAGTATTCATCGGCATGAACCAAAGGGCCAATGCTGTTGCTCATGAACTTGTCCTTAAAAATGCAGACGCTCGTCTAAGAGCTCGACCAAACGACTGCCGCCATTGCGCAAGTCCATTTCGGCTTCTGCTGGGACCCAGCCGCGCTCTGTAAAAATTCGGCCAATGCGCGTCATGATGATGGCAAAGCGCCAAGCAGAAAAGACGTCGTAGTAAGGCAAGTCTTTGGCGCTGAAACCACTGAGCTTCTCCCAATGTGCAATGGTTTCTTCGCGGCCAGGCAGGTGTTCTAAACGAGGCACGCCGTAGCCAGTACAAAGAGATTGATCGAGCATCAACCACCACGACAGGTCATCGACAGGACTGGACAAAGCTGGCCGCTCCCAATCGAGCATGCCGGTCAATTGACCATTTTGAAAAACACAGTTGCCCAGCTTGGCGTCGCCCCAACTTAGGCTCAGGGTTTCTGTGGTGGGTTGGTTGGCAGTTAACCAATTGAAGCAGCGAGCTAGCAAGGCGTAGTGTTTGCCAGACAACTGCTCACTCCAGTCCAGCATGTTTTTGTAATATTGAATTTGATAGGCTAAGGCCGTCAGACCCTGCGAGGGCCTTAAAAAATCGAAACCCGCAGCTTGCCAATCTAATTTGGCTAAGCGAGCCAGCCCTTCAATGCCCGAAAACCAGCACTGTTTAATTTCTGCAGGATTTAAATCGTGAAACCATCCCTCTAAGTGATAGAGCGGGTTTTCGTTAGGCACATGGCCTTGAATGCGGCTCATGATAAAAAATGGTGCACCCACAACAGCTGGGTCCATTTCTAATCCCAGCAAACTTGGCACGGGCAGACCTGCTTGTTTGAGCAAGTGCATGGTTTGATACTGAGCCTGCACATCGCAATCGGGAAATACAGCGGCACCTTCGGGTTGTATTCGAACCACGATGCCAGAGGGATCGCCTGTGGTGACGTTGGCCATTTCGCCCATCAGGGTGATGTTGGAGTAACCGCCATTTGCACTGCTCAAGGCTGCAAGTCTGTACCGATCGCCGTGCTGCTGCGCAAGCCATCGGTTGATTTTTTCGAGCAAGGCTTGCGTGTCAATCATAGGGACTTAATCTTCAATGGGAGCCAACAAGTTGTGACCTAAAACCAAATCGGCCCCTCTATCGCCAATGACCACCGACGTGGCATTCGTATTGCCGCAAATGATGTTGGGCATGACGGAAGCGTCAATGATGCGCAAACTTTGAATGCCTCTGACTTTGAGATCGGGCGTGACAACCGCCATGGGATCGTCTTGGCGGCCCATTTTGCAAGTACCAACTGGGTGATAACCCGTTGTGACATGGGGTGCTAGCCACTGCAGCCACTCTTCATCGGTTTGAACCTCTGGGCCAGGCCGAACCTCTGAGTCGACATACTGACTGAGTGCGGGCATGGTGGCCATATTGCGCAAGAACCGCAGTGCCCAGAGCAGGGCACGCCTATCGCGTTCGTCGTCCAAATAGTTCATCTGGATGGCAGGGTGAATGTGAATATCAGGCAGTCTGAGGCGGATGGTGCCGCGAGAGAAGGGGCGCACTTGATAGGGTGCCAAAGTCATGCCTTCAAAACGGTCTGGTGTGGGCGGTTTGCTTTTGTCCTTTTGCGCTTCGGGGTTGCCTGTAACAGGCAGGCCAAAAACTTGGATGTCGTTGTAAACAAAATTGGGATCTGTTTTGAGGTAGCCACCAAACTCGGCGGGTGGACTGGTCATGGGGCCTTTTCGAGTCAGTAGGTATTGCAAGACAGAGCCGACCAAGCCCATGCCTTGAAATCTGCCATTCATGCTCTTGACGCCAGCGCGCAATTTCCAAGACATGGGGACGCAGCAATGGTCTTGCAAGTTGCTGCCAACACCCGGTAAGTCGGCGATGACCGGAATACCTTGTTCACGCAGATGTTGGGCTGGGCCCATGCCTGACAACATCATCAGTTGAGGCGTGTGAATGGCGCCTGCACACAACAACACTTCTTTGTCTGCCAAGGCTGTTTGGACAGGGCCATCGCCAATTCGATAATGAATGCCAGTCGCACGAGTTCCGTCCATGGCTATTTTCAAAACCATGGCTTGGGTGATCACGGTTAAGTTGGTACGTTTCATGGCGGGTTCAATTGCATTGACTGCAATTGAGGACCGTTGACCCTTGTGAACATTCACTTGATACATGCCAACGCCCCTGGCAGTTCCATCATTGAAGTCATCTACTTTTTCTAGGCCTGCCTGCTGGCCGGCCTCAATCATGGCGTAAGTCAGGGGGTGGACGGAGGGCAAATCTTCTGCATGCACCGGCCCGCCTCGGCCATGGTATTTGTTGTTGATGCGGGTTTGATTTTCTGTTCGAACAAAGTAAGGCAGCAGGTGGTTCCAGCCCCAGCCCTCTGCGCCAGCGGCTTGCCAGTCAGCATAATCTTGGCGGTGGCCCCGAATGTAAATCATGCCATTGATGGAGGAAGATCCTCCCAAAACTTTGCCCCGCGGCATCATGAGACGTCTGCCACCGGCCCATTTTTCAGGCTCGGTCATGTGGCACCACGAATGCTTGGGGCTATAGGACATAGCGCCCCAACCCGCGGGCATGCTGACCATCAAATCGCGTTTGTGGCTGGCGCCGCCTTCCACCAGCAAGACGCGGTGCTCACCGCTTTCAGTCAATCGAGCTGCCAGTTGTCCGCCGGCAGAGCCTGACCCCACCACGATGTAATCAAAGATTTGTTTGTCGCTCATTTGGATGTTGTTTGGATTCGGTTAAATTTGAGCAGGGCTATCAAGCACGGTCAATAGTGGACTTCATCATCTTTTTCAGCTTCTGTGTGTAGGGCGGGAGCAGGCCCAATTTTTTTCTGGGGTCCCACCAGCCTGCGTGATAAACACCGCGCAAATGACTGAATTGGGCGAAGCCTTCTGGGCCGTTGTAAACGCCCATACCCGAAGCGCCTACACCGCCAAAAGGCACATCGTTCAAGCCCACATGCAGCATGACATCATTGACGCACACACCGCCCGACAGGGTGTGTCCTAAAACGTGTTCTTGTTCTTCTTTATCGCGACCAAAATAGTACAACGCCAAGGGTCGTTCTTGTGTGTTCAGCTTTTCAATGACATCTTGAATGTCAGAGTAGCTGACGAGCGACATGGCAGGTCCAAAAATTTCTTCTCGGGCAATGAGGGTGTCTTGGGGCGCATCAATCACAAGGTGCAAAGGCCATCTCCGGTCCTTGGCCTCTGGGTTGGCTTTGCCCAATGACTCAACGCGCGCACCTGCTGCGCGTGCTTCTTCAATTTTCGATTGAATCCTGCGCAAATGCCGCTCATTGGCCACACTGGTGACGTCGGCGTTGCCAGTGGTGGTTGGAAACATCTCGGTCCATAGCTTGCGAAACCGGTTTGTAAATTCTTCCATCAACTCGTGGGGGATGTACACCGTGTCGGGCATGACGCAAATTTGGCCGCCGTTTTGCGCGCGGCCCATGGCAATTTTCTCGACAACCAAGTCCAGGTCTGCTGATCGGCCCACAATCGTGGGAGACTTTCCGCCCAACTCCAAGGTCAAAGGAACAAGGTTTTGGGCGGCATCACGCATGACTTGTTTGGCAACACCGGTACTGCCTGTAAACACCAAGTGATCAAAGGCTTGTTGCGTGAAAGATTGGGCAACATCGACGCCGCCTGTCACCACAGAAAATTCAAGCGGATCAAAAAACTGTGGCACCGCATTGGCCAACCACTCAGAGGTCTGTGGTGACAAGTCGGAGGGTTTGGCCATGACGCGATTGCCGGCCGCAAAAACGCCAGCCAAGGGCGCAAAAATCATGAACAAAGGGCCGTTCCAGGTACCCGCAATGCCCACAACACCTTTGGGTTGGAATCGCAACTCTGCGCGGGCACCAAACAGGTTAAATGGAAACAAACCGGCGCGGCGCTGTGGTTGCATCCATTGGTCGACATGCTTGATGGCATATTTCAAAGCCTCGATGGGCGCTTGGATGTCCAACATCATGGTGCTGACAGGGTGGCGGCCACCAAAATCTGCGCTGATGACATCACAAATGGTATCGCTGTTTTGCTTGAGTAACTCGACGCAGCGTCTGAGGCGGTCCTTGCGAACTGAGGCCTCGACAGGCCCTTCTGCCATGAATGCCATGCGCTGGCGCGCTAAGTGCAAGGCTATCTCCTCGGAAGAGGGGGCCGCTTTCAAAGCTCTCTGGTTCATTTTTTGTGTCTCCTGAAGCGAGGGCCTAAAGTGACCCACGCCTGAATGTGTTCTTTGCACTGCAAATGATTCATTCTGGGGCCCTGTTGGCAAGCCTGCTCACTCAATTACCCAATTTGGGTAATTACTGGTGCATAAACCTCATTTTCAACCGAAACTTCCTCCGTGAATGCGCAAATTGCCAGTTACAAAGTCTAATCAGACACAAGGAGACAAGCTCATGAAGATTTATTTAAAGAAGCTCAACCACTGCGTGGGCATCATGATGTTGCTGACCAGTGCCGTGGTCATGGCGCAGCCTGCCAACCGTCCGAACATTGTCATGATCATGGCTGACGATATTGGACCTGCCAATGTCGGTATCTACACGCACGGCCTGATGGTGCCAACGCCCAACATCGATCGACTGGCCAAAGAGGGCATGCTGTTCACTGACCATTACGCCGAGCCTTCCTGTACGTCGGGTCGCGCAGCTTTTATTACGGGGCAAATGCCTATTCGTACCGGGTTGACAACAGTGGGCTTGCCGGGCTCGCACATTGGCATCGACAAACGAGATCCGACGCTGGCTGAATTATTGAAATCCAAAGGCTATCGAACAGCGCATTTTGGCAAGAGCCATTTGGGCGATCGCGATGAGCATCTGCCGCACAACCACGGCTTTGATGAGTTCTATGGCAACCTTTATCATTTGAACGCCGAGGAAGAGCCAGAGCAGCGTGACTATCCCACCAAAGCACTGACCAAGTACAAGCCGCGCGGCGTCATTGAAGCCTACGCGGGCAAGCCGCCACAGGACAGAGGCCCTTTGACGGTCAAGCGCATGGAAACCATTGACGATGTCGTGACCGATCGCTCATTGAAATTCATTGAAACCTCTGCCAAAGCCAAAGAACCTTTCTTTTTGTGGCACAACAGTTCGCGCATGCACGTTTGGACGCACTTGAAGCCTGAGTCACGATATTTGGCGCAACCCTATTCTTCTGAGGAAGATATTTATGGCAGCGGCATGATCGAGCTCGACAACCATGTTGGTTTGTTGCTGAAAAAATTAGACGAACTGGGTCTGACTAAAAACACCATTGTGATGTTCACATCCGACAATGGCCCTCAAAGTTTCACATGGCCAGATGGTGGTACCACACCTTTCAAAGGTGAAAAGGCCTCCACTTGGGAGGGCGGCTATCGGGTACCTATGTTGATCCGCTGGCCTGCACAAATCAAGCCTGGTTCTGTGTCCAACGGCATCCAATCGCACTACGACTTGTTCACCACCTTGGCCTCTGCTGCGGGCGTTCCCAACGTGGCTGCTGTCTTGAAAAACAGCCACAACGTGCGCATTGATGGCGTCGACAACATGGAGCACTGGCGTGGCAATCAAGCATCCGCTCGAAACAGTTTTATCTATTACAACGAGCGTGAATTGGTGGGTGTTCGAATTGGCCCCTGGAAGGGCATGCTGAAAGAGCGCAATGGTTTCTTTGACCCGTTGAAGCAAAGCTTTGCGTTTTACAATTTGCGCATGGACCCCTATGAGCAGCGTGGTGGCAATGAGTCCAATAAGCTGGCATTGCGCAAGGCTTGGATCGGTGGGCAAATTCAAGACTTGTTGACTGAGCACATCATGAGCTTGCGTGAAACACCGCCCCGTCAAATTGGTGGAAGTTTGCGCCCAGACGACGCTACACGTCAGCCACCGCCCAAAGCACCTTAATCAGACTTTGAAATTCCGAATGTCGCAAACGCCGTACCTCCGTCTGTTTGCGCCGCTTCGTTTAGGGTCTGTGACCCTGAAGAATCGCATCCTGATGGGCTCCATGCACACGGGTTTGGAGGACGTGGCGGGCGGCTTTGAAAGGCTCGCGGCCTTTTATGCGGAGCGAGCCCGCGGCGGTGTCTCGCTCATGGTCACAGGTGGCTTCGGTATCAATGCCCAAGCCTTGGGGCTAGCAGAGCATGCCGAGCATTCCACCTTGTGCTCAGAAGACCAAGTGCCAAACCACCAGGTCCTGACCCATGCGGTACACCAAGCGGGTGGTCACATTGCACTTCAGATGTTGCACGTGGGTCGATACGACTATGCCACGGGTGGGGTTTCGGCTTCTGCCATTCCTTCACCGTTGTCTCCGCATGTGCCACATGCCTTGACGCTTCAAGAGATTGATCAACTCATTGAAGACTATGCAAGGTGTGCCAAATTGGCTCGCTTGGCAGGCTACGATGGCGTTGAAATCATGGGGTCTGAAGGCTATTTGATCAATCAGTTCTTGGCGCCACAAACCAATCAGCGCACAGATCAGTGGGGCGGCAGTGCCACCGCCAGGCAGCAGTTTGCCATTGCCATTGTTCAAAAAGTCAGGGAAGCTTTAGGCCCAGATAGTTTGATCATTTTCAGAATTTCCTTGCTCGATTTTGTGGCGCAGGGTAGTCGGTTTGATGAGGTCATTCAATTGGCGAAGGCCCTAGAAAAAGCAGGCGTCTCCATTTTCAACTCTGGCATAGGTTGGCATGAAGCGCGCATTCCAACCGTCGCTACCGTGGTGCCGCCTGCTGCATTCAGTTGGGCAACACGCAAGCTTCGCGAGGCTGTCGGTGTTCCTGTCATCACCAGCAACAGAATCAATACGCCTGAAATAGCAGAAGCTGTATTGGCCAGGGGTGATGCAGACATGGTCTCCATGGCGCGTCCGTTTTTGGCGGATTCAGAATTCGTCAACAAAGCTGCACAAGGCCGTTCGCAAGACATCAATACGTGCATTGCCTGTAATCAGGCATGTCTTGACCAAATTTTTGCAAAGCAAGCGGTCAGTTGTTTGGTCAATCCTCGCGCATGTCACGAAACATTGTGGCCCATTCACAAAGCCCCTCAATCACTGCGCATTGCCGTGGTTGGTGCTGGGCCAGCAGGTTTGGCTTGCGCCACTGAAGCAGCGGGCCGCGGGCATCGGGTCACTTTGTTTGAAAGCGCCATGCACATCGGTGGGCAATTTGATTTGGCGCGCCGCATCCCTGGTAAGGAGGAGTTTGCTGAAACACTGCGCTATTTCCAAAATTTGTTGGCACTCAGGCATGTTGACGTGAAATTAGGTCGTCGCGTTCGGGTAGAGGATTTGGCACATTTTGACAAAGTGGTGCTGGCTACAGGTGTGAATCCGCGGCTTCCCGATTTTCCGGGACTGAAGCACTCTAAAGTTAAGACTTACGTTGAAGCCATCCTTGAACCCAAGCAGATAGGACGCAAAGTAGCCATCATTGGTGCAGGTGGTATTGGGTTTGACGTGGCTGAAATGTTGAGTGACGGAGGTCCTGCTAAAGGCCAGACCTCTATAACGCGCTATTTAACGGAATGGGGCATTGATGCTTCGTTGACGCAGCCCGGCGGCCTTGGTGTGCCTGAACCGATACCATCCATTCGCCAAATTGTGATGTTGCAACGAAGCCCCGGCAAACAAGGCAAACGACTGGCTAGAACCACGGGATGGATCCGTCGAACGCAGTTAGAAAAAAGAGGCGTTCAGCAACTCAGTGATGTAACGTATGTGCGCATGGACGACGAGGGGCTGCACATTTTGGTCAAGGGCATGGCCCAATGCTTGGAAGTGGATCATGTGGTGCTGTGTTCTGGCCAAGAATCGGAAGCATCACTGCTGACGCCATTGCAAGCAGCGGGTATCCCAGTCAGCTTGATTGGCGGTGCAGATCAAGCGACCGAAATTGACGCGCGCCGCGCAATTGAACAAGGGATGCGCGTTGCATTAAGCCTTTGAACGTCTACTAACGTGACAGTTCATTGAACGCCACACCTTTGTCAGTGCGAGGCTCTGGCGCCAAACCCAAGACACGTTCACCAATGCTGTTTTTCACAATCTCATCGGTGCCGCCTGCAATGCGCATACCAGCAGAACCAAACCAAAGTCGCTCAACCAATGCAAAGCGCTCGCCCAATTCGCTGGCAGCCAAGACGCCTCGCTCGCCCAGTAAATCAATGGCAAAGTAACTGAAGCTTTGCAGCGTGTGTGCTGCCACATTTTTAGCGCCACTCATCTCTGGGCCAGGTTCTTTGCCTTTGCTCAAGGCCGTAAGTGCTCTGCATTGCAATAGCCAAAGACCTTGTGCATTCAAATACAAGTTGGCCAAACGGTCGCGCATGCGGCCATCATGCATGGCGCTGCGACCCATGAACTGTGCCTCTCGCATTTGTTCTGCCAAGGTGCGCCAGAGCTCTGCAGGCATAACACCACCGATGGAGAGTCTCTCACTCATGAGGCCTGTGAGAGTCACTTTCCAGCCGTTGCCAACTTTGCCAACCAATTGGCTGTCTGGGACGAAAACATCTTCCAAAAAGACTTCATTGAATTCTGATTCCCCGCCTGCTTGACGAATAGGTCGAACCGTAATGCCTGGACTTTTCATGTCGACGAAAAAAGTCGATAGCCCTTCAAATTTGGGCACTGACGGATCGGTTCTCGTTAAAACCAAACCATATTCTGCAAACTGTGCAAGAGAGGTCCAGACTTTTTGGCCGTTCAAAATCCAGCCTTCGCGGCCATCGGTACAACGCTCTGCGCGTGTTCTGACCATGCCCAAATCGGAACCAGCGCCTGGCTCGCTTAGCAATTGACACCACAGGTGTTGGCCCGACAATGCAGGTGCAATGTGTGCTGACCGAACGGCATCAGTGGCGTGCGCCATGACCGAGGGAATGACCATGCCCAAGCTGACATTGAAGAAGCTGGTGGGGACGTTGTATCGACCTTCTTCTTGACGCCAAATGAGCTCTTGCATAGGGGTGCCGCCGCGGCCGCCCAATGCAGTGGGCCAGGTGATAGCGCCAAAACCAGCGGCTGCTTTTTTGGCTTGCCAATCGCGTGCCGCTTGCATGCGTTCTGCAGGCGAGAGTTGCGGCGCAAAATAATCATCGGGTCTGGCTTTGAGTGTGGCGTTGGCGTCTAGCCATGCGCGACACTCAGCTCTGAAACTGGCCTCGCTGGGCGAGTCATCAAAGTCCATCGAGCCATCAACTACAGGGCCACGCAAGTTGGCAGTCGCAGGCGTATCCATTTTGGATTCAAGCTGTTGAGTCATGACTTCACGCCAAGCGTGCACGCTACCTAATTCAACAGCCAACATGCGAGCCCGGCGGTAGTGCAAATGGCAATCGAGTTCCCAGGTGTAACCCATGCCACCATGCACTTGAATGCTTTCTTGTGCGGCCATGCTGTAAGCCTCGCTGGCAGAAACGCGCGCAGAGGCTGCCGCTAAGGCCAGTTCGGGGGCTGTTTCGGTGCTGACGGAATCTGCAGTTAAGGCCCAGGCGCCGTAGTAACAGTGCGCGCGCGCCAATTGGTTGGCGGTGTAGATGTCTGCCAGCTTGTGTTTGATGCCTTGATAAGAACCAATGGTTCGGCCGAAGGCTTTGCGCTCGCGAGCATAAGCGACCGACATTTCCAAGGCTGCGTCGGCGCCGCCTAATTGCTCAAACGCGACCAAAATAGCGGCACGTTGACGAACACGGTTGAGCAAAGCCAAGGTGTCATCACCTGCTGTCACTTTGTCCAAAACTTCAGCAGGTGCTGTGTTAAATAGCAGCTGTGCAAAGGGCTTGGCTGGGTCAATGGTTTTGAGCGTTGCGCGAGCGACGCTTTGATTCAATTCAACCAAGACCAAGCAGGGGTGTCCTTGTGAATTTTGGGCCAGTACCACGGCAAAATCGGCACACCCACCGTCCATGACTAACTGAGCTGAACCTTTGAGTTGATGGCCATCAAACTGAGGTAAGTCAGAGACATGGCAGTGCTCGTCTAGAGGCGCTGCCAAGGTGGCTTTGGCGCCTGTCGCAACGCGGGGCAACCACTTTTGTTGCTGTTCGTCTGATGCGCCTAACAAGATGGCTTGCGTGGCCAGATACAAAGTAGACGCCAAGGGCAGGGCGCCAAGTTGTCGACCGACTTCTTCGGCCACCACGCACAACTCCATGGCACCCAGTCCAATACCGCCGCAAGATTCAGGCAGCATCAAAGTGGTCACACCCAATTCGCCCAAACCTTTCCAAACAGATTCAGCGTGGGTTTGGCCTTGATCGATCACACTGCGTGTGACGGATACGGGACACTCCTTGGCGAGGAACTTTCGAACCTCGTTGCGAAGCACATTTTGATCGTCTGAAAAATCGAAGTTCATAACTTAGGCGGTTTGAGTTTGACGAGAAGCTACAGGGCGTGCAGTGTGACCATAAAAAGTTTGACCGTTGGCTGCCATGTCGCGCAACAGCGTCGGTGGGCGTAAATGGTCGCCAAACAAATCAGCCAATCGATCTGCTTCTTTGACAAATCTAGGCAAGCCAATGCCGTCTATGTAACAGAAGGGACCCCCTGTGTAGGCGGGAAAGCCAACACCCAAGATAGCCCCGACATCACCGTCGGCGGGTGCCAGTAATACCCCTTCTTCCATAGCGCGTGCAGCCTCAACCGCTTGCACGTACAAAATTCGTTGCTTCAAATCGTGTGCTTGCGGCTGTTGGGCTTTGAGCGGATAGGTCTCTGCCAAGCCTTTCCAGATTTGTTTGCCAGTCGTGTCGTAGTCGTAGAAACCTTTGCCCACTTTTTTACCCAGGCGACCCATGTCAAACAATTTTTTAAGAATGGGGACAGAACGGCCGGGTTTGTAGGAATCAGGAAACTCGCGGGCTTGTGCTTCTCCAGCATGCACAGACAGTTCAATGGACAATTCGTCGGTAATGGCCAGCGGCCCGACTGGCATGCCTGCATGACGCGCGCAATTTTCAATGAGCGCAGGGGCAATGCCCTCGGCCACCATGCCAATGGCGTCATCAATGAATGCCCCAATGAAACGACTGGTAAAGAAGCCGCGGCTGTCGTTGACCACGATGGGAGTTTTTTTCAACTGCGCCACAAAATCGAGCGCTTTGGCCAAAGTTTCATCGGAGGTTTGAGTGCCTCTAATCACTTCCACCAATGGCATGCGATCGGCCGGTGAGAAGAAATGCAAACCGATGAATCTGTCGGGGTGGCTGGTGGCTTTGGCCAACAAGCTGATAGGCAGTGCCGAGGTGTTGGTGGCGACCACACAATGGGCTGGCAGCACGGCATCCAAACGCTTAGTCACTTCTGCCTTGATGGCGCGGTCTTCAAAGACGGCTTCTACCACCATGTCGGCATCTGCCAGCAAGTTGTAGTCAGTGGTCGGTGTGATGAGGGCCAAGATGCTGTTGGCTTTTTCTTGTGTAGAGCGACCTTTTTCAACCAAACGTTTCAATACTTTTTCGGCATGTGCTTTGCCTTTTTCTGCAGCGCTTTGGTCGCGGTCAATTAAAACCACTTGGATGCCACGCTGTGCTGCGATGAGTGCAATGCCGCCGCCCATCATGCCGGCGCCAATCATGCCCAACTTTTTACTTTTAAAGACTGGGATGTTGGCTGGGCGATGCATGCCCTTTTCAGCTTTGGATTTGTTGACAAACAAAGTACGTACCATGGCACGCGAAACAGTTCCGCGCGTGAGTGTTGCCATGTACTTGCTTTCAATGCGAAGCGCTTTGTCAATGGGCAGCTGAGCGCCTTCATACAGGCAGCTTTGAATGGCCAATGGCGCTGGCAAGTTGTGATAAGTATTGGCTTGCAACATGGTGTTGCCCACGACAAAACTGGGCGCGACACGGGGATCCAAGGGGCCACCGCCTGGAATTTTGAAGCCTTTGACATCCCAAGGCTGAACGGCGTTGGGCGTCTCAACCAACCACTTTTTGGCCGCTGACAACAAGGCTGCGGGTTCGACCACATCGTGTATCAAACCAATCTCTTTGGCTTTTGCAACGGTGGCGTGCTTGCCTTCTAAAAGATAAGGCATGGCACCCATGATGCCCAAAATGCGCATCAATCGTTGTGTGCCACCCGCGGCAGGCAATAAACCAACCTGAACTTCTGGCAATCCCACTACCACCGAGGGCAAGTTGGCTGCAACGCGGTAGTGACAACCCAGACACAACTCAAAACCACCGCCCATGGCGACGCCATTGATGGCTGCCGCAAATGGTTTGCCGCAAGTCTCCATTTTTCTCACGAGCATGGAAAGTGACGCACATTTTTCAAACAGTACTTCAACGCTGTCGTTGTTCATGCTGTCTAAATTGGCTTCCATCGCAATCAGGTCTGCGCCTGCTACAAAGGCATCCTTGGCGGAAGTGAGGATGGCACCTTTCACATTGGCATCGGCAACGACCCGGTCGATGCAAGATGACAAACTGTTCATAAAGTCACCATCGATGACATTCATGGTCTTACCAGGATAGTCAATGGTCAGTGTGGCAATGCCATCGGCATCGACGGCGTATCGAATAATGTCCTGCATGGTGTTTTTTCCTGATGTATTTATTTTCAAACGCGTTCGATGATCATGGCCGAGCCCATGCCCGCCGCTACGCACAAAGAGATGAGAGCGGTTTGTTTGCCGCTTCTCTCTAATTCATCTAGTGCTGTGCCCAAAATCATGGCGCCTGTGGCGCCCAAAGGGTGACCCATTGCAATGGCGCCGCCGTTCACATTCATGCGGTCGTGAGGAATGTTCAGCTCTTCCATCATGGTGAGAACCACTGAGGCAAAGGCTTCGTTCAACTCCCACAAATCAATGTCAGAAGCCTGCATGCCTGCACGTGCCAATGCTTTGCGCGCTGCAAAGCTGGGGCCATCCAACATCAAGGTGGGCTCGGAACCGATGGCGGCAAATGAGCGGATTCTGGCGCGTGGTTTAAGACCCAGTTTGGCGCCAATTTTTGCATTGCCTACCAAGACAGCAGCCGCACCATCCACAATGCCAGAGCTATTGCCGGCATGGTGAATGTGATGAATTTTTTCTACCTGGGGATAGCGCTGCATGGCCACACTGTCATAGCCATATTTTTCGCCCATGTCGGTAAATGCGGGCTTGAGGTTCGACAAGGTTTCAGTGGTGGTTTCAGGCCGAATGGTTTCATCTTTAGACAACAAAGTGAGACCCAAAAAATCTTGAACTGGGACTACGGCGCCATTAAAGCGACCTTCCGTCCACGCGCGATGCGCACGGCGATGACTTTCTGCTGAATAGGCATCAACGTCATTGCGGCTGTGACCGCGCAATGAACTTAAGAGGTCTGCAGAAATTCCCTGCATCACAAAGTAAGTTTTGGCAGAGACCTGGGGGTCTTGTGCCCATGCGCCGCCGTCGGCACCCATTGGGACGCGCGACATCATTTCAACGCCGCCGCCAATGGTCAGATCGGCTTGTCCGGCCATGACTTTGCTGGCTGCAAAAGCCACGGCTTCTAAGCCTGAACCGCAATAACGATTGATTTGCAGGGCAGGGACTTGTTGGTCATAGTCGGCTTGCAATACCGCCATTCTGGCGATGTTGCCACCTTGCTCACCCACGGGCATGACACAGCCCATGACCACATCGTCAATGGCGGCTGTATCAAGTTGGTTGCGGGCCTTGAGCGCCGCTAAGGGTCGACTGGCCAGCCAGACAGGCGTTACTTCATGCAGGCTACCATCTGGTTTGCCCTTGCCGCGAGGGGTTCTGACGTGGTCGTAAATCAAGGTTTCCATCTGTGTCTTCCTGGTTGAGGGCAAAGCCCTGTGAATCAACTGACAGCGATGGTGGGTGCCTAGGGTCGCTGCCTAGCCCATAGTCTTGCGCAATGCGCAGAGTTTTCAGAGGTCAAAAACCCATTTTGGGTACTCTGATGCTCAGTCTTTGTTGTCGTCTTCTGTTCTCAAGAGCGCTTGAAGTTTGGCAGCCAACTCCAAAATTTCCTGAGTGGTTTCGGCGTTTCGCTTTGCAAAGCCTGCGCTCACGCCAGATCGAACTACCAAGCGATTGTTTTTGTCTCTGTAGAGCAAGCCCTTCTGCAAAAGTTGGTCGACTTTGCGCCTCACGGTTTCGCGTGGTATGCCTGTAGCCTCGCTAATAGACAGGACATTGCAAGAGTTCATCAGCTTGTTGCGCAGCTCCATGTCGTCCAGCAATTTTTCAGGGACGTCTGCACCGCCTTTGCGAAAAAATTGAGAAACGTTGTGCAGAGAAATTTCACCAAAGATGATCATCTGCACCATGTCGCCATCAAACTGATGGTAGAGCTTGCGCATCAAGGGCACGGTAAAACCCGCGATCAGATGTGAGATCTGATAGGCGTGTTTGTCTAGCAGCAGGGCTTTCTCTGAAGACGACTGATTAGGCATGCCCTCACGATACCAAACTTCCGCCGTTCACGGGCAAGACTTGACCATTCACCCATTCGGCTTCTAAGGATGCCAGGTACAACACGGCAGCGCCTACGTCTTGAGGAGAACCAGCCCGTGCCACGGAGGCAGTTTTTCTGGCAACTTGTTCAGAGCCTTCCCAGTTGTTCATGGTGCCTAATGACAGGGCATTGGCCGTGATGCCATGGCGACCCATTTCGCCTGACAAGTTGCGAATAAACCCAATGGCCGCGGCCTTGGCAGCACCATAGGCGCACAAGCCCATACCGGTGGCGGTGCGCGAAGCATCTGAGTTAATGGCCACAATGCGGCCCCATTTTTTGTCAATCATGTGGGGCAAGATAGCCTGACACGCATGCATCAAGCCATGCAAATTGAGCTGAAGCCAGCTGTCCCATTCTTCTGGCGGAGACTCCAAAAACTTGCTGTACCCCCAGCCTTGTGCAGGGATGCCTGCGTTGTGGACAAAAATGTCGATGGCGCCATGTTTTTGAATCAGTTGCGCGGTCATGTCAAAAATAGCTTGTCGGTGGGTCATGTCAGCGACTGCAAAATCGGCCGCCAGACCTTCACTTTGAAGCGACAAAGCCGCCGCTTCAGCGCGATCAGCAAAAAAATCATTGACCACTACAGTCGCCCCTTGGCGCGCCAAGCACTGTGCCACGCCAAAGCCCATGCCTCTTCCTGCGCCACTGACCAATGCAACTTTTCCGTCTAGTCTAAACATGATGATTCCTAAGCAATTTGTGCAGACCAGTTTTCCTTAAACGCAAGACGATTGCATACTACATATGGAGGGGGCAAATGTGTGTCAAAGTGCGAACATACTGCTCTGATTATTTGCTTGCCTTGCAATTGGTTTTT
>Ga0209358_10001097_pt1 | contig 22077 bp, 29 predicted proteins | sample LauGreFa1BDMLBSN_2_FD_187574 | JGI IMG/M metagenome (GOLD analysis project Ga0209358, IMG submission 187574) | Freshwater lake microbial communities from Lake Michigan, USA - Fa13.BD.MLB.SN (SPAdes) (version 2) | ecosystem: Environmental > Aquatic > Freshwater > Lake | place: Lake Michigan, USA...
CCGCGCCCAACTTGAAACCCCGAACGCCTAACCGCGATGCCTAAGCATAACCCGAAGTTGAACGCCTGCCCGCCGATCCAGGAACTAATGAGCCTGACGAAGAACGCCGACCCTGCGCGCCGAACCGCTGCCGCCGTTCTGATCGATGCCCAGGTTAAGGCCCGCCATATCCGCAAGGCGCTTAACCTGTCGGGCCGTCAGTTCCGCAAGGCCCAGCGCGAAGCCAAGGTTTCCCGCTTCAACCCTTCCGCAACTTGAGCAAATCAACCGAAGCCCGCGCCCGACCTGGCCTTAAGCAGCAAACGCCTTACGAACTTAACCGAACCGCCCAAGGCCGCGAAGCCGATCGCGCGCGCTGGCAGTTCCTTTTCTCCCTGAATAAATACCAACCCGCACAACCTACCCGATGCCAACCGAACCGAAGAAGCCGCGCCGCCCGCGCGAAATGATTACCCTGCCCAGCGGGCATAAGGTAAGCCGCAGCCTGCATACCAGGCTGATCGCAGTCCGCGCCGACCTGGAGCGCCTGAACGATCGCGAACGCCTGAACCTTCCCGATATCGCCGCGCGCCTAGGCGTTACCCGCGAAACCGCCGCGACCTGGGCCGACCTGCTGGGCATCGCGATTTATAACAGTTATAAGCGCCCGCGCGTTGATAAGACAACCTGGGCAAAGGTTCTCCCTACCCTGCGTAAATCTGGAATGACATACAAACAGATAGCCGCCCAGATCGGCGCGACCCCTATCAGCGTTTGCCGCTGGTTTCTTAACCAGGGAATCGTTACTAACGACCACTATCGCGACTGATATGCCTGAGTTCCCCGCGATCCCCAAGGTAGTTACCCGCCAGCATTACGCGCAGCATAAGAACGGCGCAGCCAAGTTCGCCCTATACGCGCTGATCGATTCCACCGATGTAAGCCTGGAAGCCAGCGGCGAAACCTTGGCTTCGTTCAAAGACAACCTGGCGGCCTGGACTAAGCACAATCATAAGGCCTTCCGTTACTCTATAGTTTCCTTCTGGCTGGTTCTTAATTTCCACGATTTTAAACCATACTCCCCGCACAAGCCGCCGCGCTTCTAACCCTTTCCCATAACCCAAAACAAACAACCCGATGCCCATCACTAAAGAACAGATCGCCGCCCTGCCGACCGCTACCTGGTCGCGCGAACAATACGATGCCCATAAGCCCGCGCTTAACCAAAGCGGCTGCAAGGCTATCCTTCATTCACCAGGTCATTACCTGGCCGAACTGACCAACCCGCGCAAAGATACCGCCGCGCTGCGTATCGGTCGGCTTACCCATATGGCGGCCCTGCAGCCCGATGAGTTCGCCGCCCTGGTGATCTGCGAACCCGAAGATGCGCCGAAGCGCCCGACCGAAAAGCAGGCCGCCGCGAAGAAGCCGAAGCCCGAACATATCGAAGCGCTGCAGTTCTGGCAGGCCTTTGATTCCCAGGCTGCTGGGAAGATCGTTGCCGACCGCGATGAATACCTGGAATCGTTGGCCTATGCTAACGCGCTGAAGGCCGAACTTGCCCATTGGCAGGTTAAGCCGCTGGCAACCGAACTTTGCCTGACCGCCGACTATGGCGCTACCCCGCTGAAATCTCAGATCGATATGATCGGCGCAGATTCTTTTATCTACGACCTGAAAACCTTCACGGGTTACGCAACGCCGCAGAATATCCTGCGCGAAATCTATGCAAGGGGCTATCACTTGCAGGCCGCGTTCTATCAGTTGATTTACAAACTTGTTTTCGGCGAACGGCCCGCAGGTTTTCGCCTGGTCTTTGTCGAAAAGGCCAACCCTTACGCGACCGCTACATTTGAATTGTCGCGCGAACTGATCGCCGAAGGCGGCGTTCTGCTGCAGCAGGCAATCGAAGCCTACAACGCGGCCCGCGAAATGAATCATTACCCGCTTTACCCGAAGCAGATCGTTACCCTTCAGCCGCGCGCCCTAGGCGGCAGCCAGGCAGATAGCGGCATTACCTTCGCTTAACCCTTATTCCTAAAACATATGACTACCGAAAACAATAAGCAGAAACTTATGCCGATCGCCCAGCCTGGGCGCTATACTGTCCGCGTCTGCAAACTGCGCGAAGATGATATCGGAGTTACCGCGAAGGGCGATGTTAAGATTCGCGTTCTCCTGGTTACGAATGACAGCCAGAAGATTAACGAACTGTTCTATGCTTCGACCGAAGGCGCTTTGAAGCGCGCCGCTGCGTTCGTCAATACCGCTACGGGTAAGCGCGGCGGCCTGCCGCCGAAGGATCGGGACGGCTTCGCTGCATTTATCGGCCAGGCCGAAGGCAAGGTTATCGCGATCGATGTGATCGAAGTTAACGAAGTGTGGAAGGACGGCAGCGAGCATATCGTTCGGAAGGTTAGCCGCTTCGCTTCCCTGCAGGAAGGCCAGCCGCCAGCCTGGCAGCCGAAGCCCAAGGCCGCGCCCGCAGCCCAGCCTGAAATCGGCTTCGCTGACGATTCTAACCCGCCGTTCTAATCGTGGATACCGAACTGCCGAAGAACGCCGACCAGATCAGGCCCGCCCTGATCCTGGTCTGCGGCTTCGCCCGCGCTGGCAAAGATACCCTGGCTGACGGGCTGCAGGCTGGCGCTATCAATGGCGCGGTTAAGGTTTCGTTCGCCGAACCGCTGAAGCGCAAGGCCGACCAGGCTATACGCGATATTATCGGGCCAGGCGTTAAGTTCCCAGGCTTTCAAGATGAAGCCTTTAAGGTAGCGAACCGCGCGCTGCTGGTCGAACTAGGTAAAACCTGCCGCGCGATCCGTCAGGACTGTTTCGTTGAACTTGCCCTAGATAGCATATGCGCGCCGCTTTCGCAGGGTAAGACTGTAATTATCACCGATGTTCGTTATTCAAATGAACTGCAGCGCTGCGCCGATTGGGCCGCCCTGCGCGGCGTTCCGCTTTATACCCTGCTAATCTATACTGACGGCATCGAAGCCGCGAACGAAGAAGAACAAACGAACTTCGACCTGCTGCTGGTTCGTTCGGCTACCTCATCGATCGGCTGGACTGACCGCAGCCGCTGGAAGCCTGGCAGCGCCGATGCCATTAAGCGCCACGGGCGCGGCCTGGCTTCCCTTATGCTTATCTGATTGCCCGCAACCCCTAACCCTAACACAACCCCAGGCTGCCACAACCAGCCGCCCAATCTATCGACCCTATGCCAGCCCAACCGCTGACCCTTCCCTTTGACCCTGACGCTGAACGCAACCTGATCGCGTCTATCCTGGTCGATTCCGATACCACTAAGCCAAGCCTTAAGGCCTGCGCCGAACTAGGCCTATCGCCTGCCTGTTTCTACGAACCGAAACATCAACTGATCTGGAACGCTATCCAGGCGGTCGATACCGAAGGCGCGCTGCCTGACGAAATCACAGTAGCGAACTACCTGCGCAATCAGGGAGTTATCGAACAGGCTGGCGGCCTGGCCTACATCAACGAACTAACGGGCGCGCTATTCGCGCCTTCCCCTAACCTGCGCGCATCGGCGGCGATCGTCAGCGAAGCGCACCAGGCCCGCCTGCTGATCGGCATCGCCCAGGCTACCATTCAGCGCGCGCAATCTGGCGCGTTCAAACCGAACGAACTTGCCGCGTCATTCGCCGCCCAGGCTAAGGCCGCCCTGCAGGCTTACGCGCCGAAGGATGGGGAGCAAAGAATGGAACTTGCCGACCTGGAAACCTTCGACCGAAACAACGATCCGAACAACCTGATCGGCAAGCGCTGGCTATGTAAGGGCGGCAGCCTGCTATTCTCAGGCCAGGCTGGCTGCGGCAAGTCAACCCTGGTAACGACTATGGCAATTCGCTGGGCGCTAGGCTTCGACCTATGGGGAATGAAACCCGTTAAGCCGCTGCGTATCCTGATCCTTCAAAGCGAAAACGACCTGGGCGATTTAAGCGAACAATGGACTGATTGCTGCGCCGCGCTTAACCTATCGGCCAGCGAACGCGCCCGCCTAACCGAACAAATCTTTATCTACCGCGAAGCGGTCAAGACGGGCGAAGCCTTCGGGCAAACCCTGGAAGAACTGATTACCAGGCATAACTGCGATCTGGCTTTCGTTGACCCCTTGCTAGGCTTTGCGGGCGGCGATGTTTCAAAGCAGGAGTTCTGCAGCCATTTCCTGCGCCATATCCTGCAGCCTTGCCTAATGCGAACGGGCTGCGCGCTTATCGCGGTTCATCACCAGAACAAGCCGCCGAAGAAGAAGGAAGAACAAGGCAGCATAACTTCTACATACGATTTTACGGGGAGTTCAGAACTTGCTAATTGGTTCAGATCGACCGCGATCCTTCGCCGCGAAGATAACGATCTGCCTCATTTCGTTCTGAAGTTGGGCAAGCGCGGAACGCGGGCAGGTATGCAGGACAGCCAGGGCCGCTTTACCGACAGCCTGCGCATCAGGCATAGCAAGGTTCGCGGGCAGATATGCTGGGAACGGAATAACGACCCCTTGCCTACCTCTGACGATGTATAGCCTGGCAGCCTGTCCTGATAGCCTGGGCGGCCCGTGGCGGCCTTTGGACGGGCTGGCCTATACCTTCCCTGCCCTGACCGCCCTGGCGGGCTTCTGGCGGCCTGCCGATCTGGGCCTGCCTTTACCCTGGCACAATCGTAATACCCTAAAGGGTATTGTTAGGGGATTTACCCCTTTGTTTTACGCTGACGCTACAAAGGGGATTTCACCCCTAACCGCTACCCCGCGCGCCGCCTGATTATGGGAACTAAAAGATTCAACAAGCGGGCGATTACTAAGGCCGCTAAATGGCGCAAGGCCTGGCGCGATCATAAGCCGACAATGGCGGCCAACCTGGCGCGCATCAATCGGCGCAGGCAGGAAGCCAAGGCAGCGCGCATCGATCGCATAAAGGCTATCCTGGTTAACCTCCCTGAAGGCTTTACCAGCAGCCAATCAAAAGAACTATTTTCCTTAGCCCTGGCTGCCGCGAACCTTGAACCTACTCCAGCCAGGCTTAAGCGGCTGCGAACCTATGCCGTTCGTTATGGCCTGCTGCGCTTTGAATCGCGGTTAAACCTTTGGATAAAGTTAGTTTGATAGAAGCCTTTACCCGTTGTTAATAACCCTATGCCTGACCAGCAACCTAGCCCGCCGCCGCTGCGCGAAGGCCGCGCCGAAGAAGCGGCGTTCGATCGCTGGTTCGCTGCCTTGCCGAAGAAGAAGCAGGCTGAGTATCGAAAGCGCGGCGCTGGGCCTTATCGCGAAATGGGACTGCCCAGGCATTCGTTCCCGATCTATGACAATTCGGAACAATGGAACGGCGATGATCCTAGGCGCGCCGAACCGCAGATCGAAAGCGATACCTGGGTTAGCCTAGAACGAATGCAGGAAGTTATCGCGGACTGCCTGGCTATGCTGGGCGCTTCTGACGAAGCGGCAGTAGTTAATCATTTCGATCTTATCAGGATCGTCCTGGGATTACCCGATGCACCGCAGCAAACCGAATTAGCCCGCCGAATGAAACTGACTAAGCAGGCTATAAGCATTCGCGCGAAGAAGATTCTACTACGGGCCAGCAGGGTAGCGCCTGGCATTCTTACGCGCGTAAAGATGCAGCCGAAGCCAGGCGATCGCTGCGCCGATTGGGCGCGGAATATTATAGAAAAAAATCCTAATCCTAAGCGGGCCGCTAAGGAATCTTTTACCCCGCCCCCAGGGCGTTCGTGGGCCACGCACCACGGGCAAAAATCGCAAATCGCTTTGCCGAAACCGCCAGGAAGGCTACGGGCTGCCGATCCAGGCGCGCGAATCCAGGTTAAGCCGCAACTGAAAACTATTATATCTGGCCGATACCAACTATGACCGATCAACCGACCAGGGTAACGCAGAAGCAGTTAGCCGCCGCGCTGAACCTATCCAAAGGTTATGTAGCAAAGTTAGCGCAGGAAGGAATGCCTAACACTAGCGTTGAAGCGGCGAAGGCCTGGCGCGCCGAACGGGCTGCGGGCCGAACGAAGCCCGCGCCGATCCCTGCCGCGCGGCCTGACAATATCGAAGGCCTGACCGATAACAGCCTGGGCGGCGCGCTGGAACAGCATCGGCGATTAGTCCAGCGGGCGCGCGATGTCTATCTGGCCGCGATCGAACAGGGCGATAGCAATCAGGCGCGCCTGCAGTCGGCATATAACTCTGCGCTTAAGACCCTGATCGCCCTGGAAGCCGAGGAAGTCAGGCGCGCTTTGGAAGCCCGAACCTATATCAAACTATCCGAAGCCGAAACAGTTATCAGCGATTGGACAGCGAAGGTAATCGCGCGCCTGGATAAGTTGCCGCTTGATTGCGCCGAAGCCTGCAACGGCGATCGGCCCGAAACCGCGATCAAGGTTCTGGAAGCCTGGGCGCTGCGCGTCCGCGTTGAACTATCGAAGCAAACTTTATGAGCGAACAAATGATTCCATTACGCATCGCCGACCAGGCGGTTGCCGCCTGCAACGCTGAGATTACCAAACTGCAGGAAGAAAACGCGCGGCTTAAAGCCGAGGTAAATAGGCTAACCGATTTCTGCACCCTTACCATTATTCCGAACGAACAACTGCAAGAACAAATAGAACAACTGCAGAACCGATGCGATTACCTGGAAGGGAAAACCGATGAAGCCTAAACTAATCAAGTTCGTTGCCTGCGGGGACAATCACGGCGATCACGGGGACGCGGAAAGTATCGCCGCGCTGCTGGCCTACTGCGATGCCTATTCCCCAGATATCAAAATACATTTGGGCGATTGCTTCGACCTGCGCGCGTTGCGGCAAGGCATTGGTTCGGGCGATGCCGAAAGCGGCGAAAGCCTGGCTGCCGATCTAGAAAGCGGAATTGAGTTTCTGCGCGCGTATAAGCCCGATGTTTATCTTTGGGGTAATCACGAGCATCGCCTGGATCGGCTGATTGCCAGCAGCAGCAGCGCGCTGATCCGCGACTACTGCCAGGATATCAAAGACCGCATCAACCGCGAAGCGCGCCAGGCAGGCGCTAAGAAAATCCTGCCGTATCATTACGCGCGCGGCGTGTTCAGGCTAGGGCCGATCGCGCTGGTTCACGGCTACGCACACGGGCAGCGCGCGGTCGAACAACAGGGCCAGCATTACGCGCAGGCTGGCGGCGCTTTTGTTTGCGGGCATATACATCGCTTAGAATCCGTAGCGCTGCAGCGCGACAAAGGCGGGCAGGCGTTCAGCGCTGGCTGCCTATGCGATAAAGAACCTGGCTATGCTACGGCCAGGCTGGGAACTAGCCGCTGGGGTAGCGGCTGGGTTGCGGGCTGGGTTCAGGGAAACGATTGGAAGATTTGGCTATGCCACAAGGTCGGCGATCGCTGGTTCTTTCAAACCGATATTAAACTATGGCAACCGAAGCGCAAATGACCAAAGGCCTAACTATCCTGCTGGCTGCGCTGAACGGCAAAGACCAGAAGCCGCCAGGCTGGTTCGACCTGAACGAATTGCGGCGCATCTATCGGCTGCTTACCTTGAACGCAGCCAGCAACCTAGCGAAGCGGTTGTTCGATCGCGGTTATATGGAACGCCAGGTTATCCATACGCTGCACGATAACGGCAAACACGGGCTGGCCTACATCTACCGCCCCCATCGGCGCTTTACCGATCCGCTGGTTGCGCGCCAGGCGATGCAGTCAGAAGGCATCGACCGAATCCCGAAGGGTTGGGTTTCAATGCGCGACTATGCCAACCGCGCAGGCCTGACTGTCCAGGCGGTTTATCTTATGGCGCAGCGGCATAAACTTAAGCCGCGAATGTTCCGCATCGCCGCGAACATCGGCTGCACGAAGCCAGCGCAGCATTTCCGCAAGGCTGATCTAGATCGGCTGCATAAGCCGCGCCGCCGATGAACGAACAGAAGAACGCAATACTCGCCGCCGCGCAGGCGGTCATTCGCCCGAACTACTCAGGCGATCCCGTTGATTGGGCCGAAGCGAATATCCTGGAAGTTCCCGATTCGCCCGTTCGCGGTCGGCTGTCCCTGGCGCGAACTCCCTGGCTGGCCGAAGCGCTGCGTATCCTTTGCGACCCTGAAACCAAAGTAGCCGTAATCCAGGCTGCTACGCAATCAGGCAAATCCCTGCTGCAGCGCGTCTATATGGCCTGGCAGATCGTCAACGCGCCGCGACCCCTAATGACCCTGCAGGCTAACGACCCCGAAGCGAAGGATTTTTTCCTGCGCAATGTTCGCCCATTGTGGAACAACTGCCCGCCCGTTAAGGCGCTGCTATCCGATGGGGATAACGACAAGTCAACGACCGCCGATTTCAAGAACGGCGTAACTGTTTACTGTCGCGGTATCTGGAACGAAAACAATCTGCAGCGGCTTTCGCTTGGCACGATCATAGTCGATGAAGCCTGGCTTGCGCCACGCGGCCACCTGGCCGAAGCGGCTGCGCGCCTTCAGGCTTTCGGCTGGCTGGGCCGCGCAATCTATATGGGCCAGGGCGGCAGGGTTAACGATGAGTTTAGCGCGCTATACAACGGCAGCGATCGGCGCGAATGGCATATGGCCTGCGTTGCCTGCGGGCATTTGCAACCCTGGCGCTGGGAGTTTGTCCGTTATCCAGAAGATGCGAAGGTTAACGGAATCTGGGATTTGCAGAAGGTAGAAGCGGGGACAACTTATGAATGCTGCAACTGTCGCGTTAGGATGAAGGACAGCCCAGGCGTTCGGGCCGAAGCGAACGATCCTAAGCGCGGCGCTGGATTCAAGGCTACGGGCAAGGCAACTACCTGGGGAACTGTCGGGCTGCATTGGAACTGCCTGATCAATTCTTCGTTTGGAAAGGAAGGCGCGAAGATGCTAAAAGCGAAGGAAGCCTTCGATGCCTACGGCGATGAAGAACCGCGCCGCATCTGGAAACAAAAGCGTTTGGCGCAGCCTTGGGCCGAAGAAGGCGGCGCTATGGCTGCGCTGGTCGAAGCGGGCGATTACGGCCTGGCTGATACCTGGCAGGCCGAAGCCTGGATTACCCCGAACGCGAAGATCACCGATAGCAGCCTGGGAATCCCTGAACATTCCGTTCCGTTCCGAACGCTGGCTATCGATTGTCAGCGCGGTTTCTTCTGGGCTGAAGTTCGCAGTTGGGCCAGGAACGGCAGCAGCCGCCTGCGCTGGTTCGGCAAGGTAGATACCTGGAACGGCCTAGACGATCTGGCTAAGGCCCATCAGGTTTCGCGCGCGCTTGTCGGCGCGGATAGCGGGGACAATACGCAGGAAGTTTACGCGCAAACGGCGAAGCGCGGCTGGAAGGCGCTACGCGGTTCGGGCCAGAATGATTTCGCGGTTAGCGATGGGCAGGGTAAAACTACCCGCAGGTTCTATTCTGATAAGCAAAGGATTATTGTCCCTGGCTTGAGGGAGCGCGCTGAACTGATCGTATTCGCGAACTTGGCTGCAAAGGATTTCCTAGCGGGCCTGCGCAACCGCCGCCTGCATACATACGCGCGCGATGTCCCCGAAGAATATGTAAAACAATTAACCAGCGAAGTCAGGACAACTGACAGCCGCAGCGGTAAACCTATCTGGATTTTCCCCGAAGCGAATAGGCAGATCGGTAATCACGCCTTCGATTGCGCGGTTATGAGTCTGATCCTGGCGGTTCGCTGGGGAGTAATCGGACGCGAAGCGACTGAAACGCCTGACGCGATCGCGGCGCAGCCTGCCGTTGACAATGGGAACAGTTGACGCACAACGCAAAGTTAACGGCTGCTGGTTTAGTTTCTGGGCGCTGGTCGATCGCCTGGGTTGTGGGCTGGGCCAGCAGCCGCCCAATTATTTGACCTGGCCCGCAATCATATGGCAATCAGCGGCGTATTCATCGGGCTTACTGAAGCGGAACTTTTGGCAATCAAAGCGAAGGCTTTGGCCGAAGTTACCAGCGGCGTAGTTATGACGAACTACTCTGACAGCGGCAGTTCGGTCGGTAAGCAGGTAACGATGCCCGCCCGCGATCGGCTTGCCGAAGCGATGTATGCGCTGCAACTTCTTAACCCTGGGGTTTACGGCCAGCCGCAATCGCGCGTTATCCGAACCGATTGGAGCAATTACCAGGACTAAACTTTATGCCTAAGAAATCCGCAGCGAATAACCTGAAGCCTGGCGCTGACCAGAAGCCGCTTAAGCCTAATGCTGCTGGCGGCCAAACCTGGGGATCGGTCGGCTTCAGTTCCAACCGCGCCACGATCTACGGGCAGGCCGCCGATTTCTCCGTTGATTACCAGCCTAGCGATCGGCTGGAAATGATTAAGCGGATTCGCTACGGCGAAAGGAACTTCGGCCTGGTGCGCCAGGTGTTCAACGATTATGTTCTTTACTGCATCGGAGACGGGATCACGCCGCAAAGCGCCGCCGCCGAAGAAGATGTAGGCGCGGCTTACGAAACCTGGTTCAAGGCCTGGGCCGCCGAAGCCTCGATCTGCGGGCGCTTTTCGTTCTACGATATCCAGCGAATCACACTTCGGGCAGCGCTGCGCGATGGCGATTGCTTTGTTATCCTGGCAATCGATGAAGGCCGCCCGCGCCTGCAGGTCGTAGAAGCGCACAGGGTAGGCAACCCGATCGGCAAGCCCGTTCCCGCTGGAATGGCGGACGGCGTTCAGTTTGATAGCAAGGGCCGCCTGGTCGGATATAATATTATTCAGGGCGATAATAGCAGCGCGTTCTATCCTGCTGCTTCGGTCTGCCATATCGCAGAAATGGATTGGGCCAGCGGATCGCGCGGGCTTCCCATTCTGCAACATTCCTGGTCGGATATCCAGACGGAGGACGAACTCCTGCGCCTGGAAATGCTGGCTGTCCGTAATGACGCGGATGTTACGCGCGTCCTGCATAAAAACGGCGGATTCATTCCCCAGGATATGAAGGCCGAACTAGAAGGCAGCGGCAGCGCGAACCTTGAATCTGTCGCGTCAAAGATGGGCGGCAAACTGCTGGCTTTAGAACCTGGCGAATCGCTTAGTTCGCTGGCATCAAATCGCCCTTCGCCCGTGTTCACGGGATTTCTAAAATCTGTCCAGGCCGATATCCTGCGCGGAACTTTGCCTTATGAGTTTGTCGGCGATCCTTCTGCCATTTCGGGCAGCGGCGTTCGTTTGATTACCGCGAAAGCCGACCGCGTATTTAGCCGCTGGCAATCGGTAGCGATCGATAAACTTTGTCAAAAGGTTTGGGGCTTCGTTATGGGTTGGGCCGTTTCCCAGGGCGAAGTTCCCGAAGGGGAATGGGCGAATGTTTCTTGGACTACCCCGAAGCGCCTGACTGTTGACGCGGGCCGCGAAGCCGCGAACGATCGCGCGGATGTAGAACTCGGACTGTTATCGATGAGTGAACTCTACTCTAGCAGGGGTCTCGACCTAAGATCGGAAATGACGAAGCGCGCTAAGGATTTTAAGTTCATCTTTGAACTAGCGAAGAAGGAAGGAATCCCTACCTGGACTCTCTACAAGCCTGGCTTTAATTGGCTGCAGGAAGGCGAAGGCAAACCGACCGCCGCCGAAGTTGCGATGGAGGGAATCAACCCTGCGCAGCCGACCGAACAGCCTACCGAATAAAACTTTATGCGTTCCCTTATCAAAGCGATTAACTCAGGCCGCCCGTTCCTGGTAGATTATTCTATTGCCGAAGGCCATATCGAAGCCCTGAAGAAACACGGCCTGACCGATATCCTGGCGCAGTTCTTCGGCCCTTCGCCGAAGCCTTACCAGGTCGGCGCTACCTATGTCATTCCGATTGTCGGTATGATCGGGCGCAGCCTTTCCCCTATCGAGCGCCTAGGCGCTACCGATGTTGACCAGGTTAATGATTGGATCGATGAAGCGCTGGCCGCCAATCCTGCGCGCATCGTCTTTGATATCAACTCTGACGGCGGCACGACCGAAGGCGTTGAAGAATTGGCCGATAAGATTCGCGGGCTGAACATCGAAACGATCGCCTATTCTTCTGGTTCTATGAACAGCGCGGCCTATTGGATTGCCTCGGCTAGTAATCGACTAGTGGTCGCGCCTAGCGCGTCCGTAGGTTCGATCGGCGTATATCTGGCCTATATGGATCAAAGCGCCGCCGCCGCCGCCGCTGGCATCAAGCCCGTTGTGATTAGCAGCGGCCCGCTTAAAGGAATGGGAATCCCTGGGCTGTCCCTGACCGAAGAACAGGCCGCCTACCTTCAGGCCGAAGTCAACGCGATCGCCGCCGATTTCAAGGCTGCCGTTCGCCTTAAGCGCAGCCTGCTCAAAGATGAAGATATGCAGGGCCAATCGATGCAGGGTAAAGTCGCGATCGCGAAAGGCCTGGCAACGGGCAGCGCGCCGACACTTAAGGCGCTGCTGGCTTCCCTGGAGAACCAGAAGCCTGGGGCTAATCCTACCCCTACTGCCGAACGCGGCAAGTTGCGCGTTTGACCGCGAACGCAAAGTTATGGCTTCCATCGAAGAACAGTTCCTTAAGGCCCAGGCCGAACTTACCGCTGCTATCGCCGAACGCTGCGACCTGCAGGCCAACTTTGAAAAGTTGGTTGCCGATAATGATACCGCCCTGGCTGCCGTTAAGGCTGAAGCCGAAGCCGCTAACCTTGCGCTGACCGAAGCCAAGGCCGCGCTTACCGCCCTGGAATCCGACAAGGCCGAACTGCTTAAGCAGATCGAAGCCGCGATGCAGGGCCAGGTTAGCGCCAGCAAGGAAGCCGCGAAGATCGCCGCTTCTGTCGGCTGCAAGCCCGCCGCCCTTTCGCCCGCTGACGAAGGCAAGGCCGACACCCAGGCCAGCGCCGAAGATATCCGCAAGGCTTTCCTCGGTATGAAGCCTGGCCCTGATAAGTCCGCGTTCTTCGCCGCTCATCGCGCGATCCTTACGGCTACGCGCTGATTCCCTTTCCCTCCCTAACTCTCCCTAATACCTAACTACTATGTCGAACACTATTGCGGCTTCGCCCAATGTCCTCGCCGAGCAGGTTCTGGCTGGCCTTCGTGGCCGCCTGGCTATCCTCTCTGCCGTTTCTACCAACCTCACCCCGACCGCTACGGGCAAGACGATGCAAATCTCGCTTGTCTCTGGCGGCGCTGCTAAGGAATATTCCAAGGCTAACGGCGGCTATCACGAAGCCGATGACGCTAACCTTTCGGCTGCTACTGTTACCCTTAAGCACCTGCATTCGACTAAGGCTTTTTCGCCTGACGAAATCAGCGAATACGGCGAAGCCTATATGGTCAACGCCTTCGTTCCTGAAGCGATCAATGCCCTGGTTAAGAAGGTTCACGCTGAAATGGCCGCGCTCATTCTGAACGCCAACTATTCTGCCAGCGAAGTTATCACCGCTGCGAACTTCAATTATTCCCAGGTTGTCGATCTGAATACCGATCTTAACGATGCCAAGGCTGGCGATCCCCGTTCCCTTATCCTGAACGGCGCTTATGCTGGTGCTATCCGCAAGGATGCTACCCTTACCTCTGGCGCTTTCAACGGCGTTGGCGCTTCTGGCCCGCTTGTTTCTACGGGCGCTTTCGGCCAGGTTGTCGGTTTCAATATCTTTGAGTTCACCGATCTCCCGACCAACTCGGAAAACCTCGGCGGCTTCGCGATGGGCGCAGACGCGATCGTGGCTGGCTTCTCCCTCCCGAACGCTTCGATGTTCCCTGGCGAAGTCTCCCAGGCTGCTGACGCTTCTGGCCTTTCTGTCCAGGTGCTTAAGTCGCAGGGAACGGATGGCATCGTTCGCTTCACGGCGAGCATTCGCGCGGGCTTCGGTGTCGGTCGCGCGACCAGCCTTAAGCGCATCAAGACCGCCTAAGCGGTTCGGTTGCGAACTTACAAAGGCCCGCCAAATCGGCGGGCCTTTTTTGCGCCTGCCGCTGATCGGCTAAAATAAAATAGTTTGACAACGGCGCGCGGCTGTAGTAGTATATCAGAAGTTAAGGCAACTTAACTCTGATCTTTGAAATCCCTTCCCGCTGCAAAGCGGGGACTACAAAACCAAAACGCAAATGAAACAACGCAAACAGAAACCGATCCGATTCGATATGCATCACGATACGAACGGAATCATCGCCGCGACTATGGCCCTTCAGGCCTATTGGCAGGCGCTCCGCAACCCCAAGGCTACCGAAGCCGAACAGAACGCAGCCCGAAAGGCGCTGGCTGATCTGGTCGAACTTCACGCAACCTGGGAACTTTCTACGGCAGGCCGCGCGGTCAGCCTGGGAAAGAACGGGCGCGGCGGCGATGTAACGGACGCAGGCAAGCCCGTAGGTATGGCTTGGACTATCGCCCGCAGCCCTGACAGCAGCGAACGCGGCAGGCTGTGGGCCGATGGGGATTTCGATACCGAAGGCCCGCGCTGCTTCCGATCCTAAGCACAAGGCCCGCCCTAACCAGGCGGGCCTTTTTTGCGCCTGCCTTCCTGGCGGCCTGGGCTGGGCTGGATAGGGATAGGCATAGGCCAGCCAGGGAACGGGCCGCCACGGGCCAGCCAAGCGGCAAGGCTGGGCCAGCCAGCGCGCGGGCCTGGTCGTTTGTCCCTGGCTGCAACTGTATGGATAGCGCGCTTTCAGCCGCCTGGCTTGCCGATGCCCAGGCTATTGTTCTGGAGATCGGGCAAACTGTTACGATCAACGGAACGGAATACCTGGCTGCGGTCGGCGAACCTACCCTAACCCAATCGTTCGCGGCGGGCGGCCTGTCGGATACTGTCAGCGTTGTTATCAAAGTCCCTGCCACTAGCGCGGCCCTGGCCGCGAAGGCGCATATGCAGATCGGGCGAACGCTAACCTTTGACGGGCGAAGCCTGCGCGTTGTCGGCTTCAGCCATAAGCCAGGGACTGCCTGGCTGCAACTGACTACCCAAGACGCTGATCAGTTCCGATGAAGCAGCAGCCCTATCGATCGCCGACAACCTCCCAGCCCGATCGCGCTTTCAATATCGTTTGGGACAGGGAACGGCAGAAGATTCTAGAACAGCAGTTCACCGATTACGCGAATCACACGGGGCAGGCGCTAGTCGATCTGGTCAAAGAAGAAGCCGCGCTTACCTGCCGCGAAGCGATGGTTTATTCGCCGCCGCTAGACGGCGCTGGCGGCGGGCAAGGCGATAAGAAGATAGCCGAAACCTGGGGTAACGCTGCGGTGGCGCGCGATGTTCAGGCTGTCATTATGCCCGACAGCAAAAGCCTGGCTGCCGCCGTCAGCCCAGCCACGGGCAGCGGCAATAAGTTCGCAAGATGGAAGCAAGGCAAGCGACCGAAGGCTGGAGTTCTTCAGGCGATTTATGACGATCAGGATTTCGCCCGATCCTATAGCAAGGCGCGAAACCTTTTCATCTACCGCGCCTATAACCTGGTCGGCCCTGTCGGCATCAAAGAAGAACACGACCGCGAACGCCGCTTCTATCGCGGGCGCATCAGGCGCAATAACGGGCCTTCGACTAAGCATAGCCCAGGCAGCCAGAAGATCGCGCCCGAATCCGCGATCAAACAATACATCAAAACCAGGCAGCAAAGGGTTGGCTTTATGAAGGCTGGCTGGTTCGCCGCGATCAACAAACTAGGCGCGCCTAAGATCAACGGCATCAGAAAGAACTTCGGCATCAAAGGACTGCCTTCCTGGATCAAGCGCCACGCATCTAACTACGGGCAGGTCGGCATTGTCGGCGGGCATTCTACCCAGGGAAAACTTCAACCCGTAGATAAGAGACTAACGATCGTTGTAAGAAACGATATTGGTAATATTTTTGGCGCTGCTGCCCGCGCCGCTACCGCAACTAAGGTTCTGTTTGTCCGCGCTGGGAAACTCAGCGCGCGCGTTGGGCATTTTCAGAAACTTGCCGCCGACCGATTTAACTCAGGCCAGAAGCAGGCCTAACTTTATGGGAACTAAATCTATCCTCGATATCATTGAAACCGCCCTTGTCGCGAACCTGCAGGGCGAAGCCGACCTGGCTGGCTACCAGATCAGGGCCGCCGCGCAGGCCGATAAGATCGACCAGCCTGATAATATTATCGTAGCCTGCGAATCCGCAGGCGCGCCGCCTGGGCTGGCGCAGGGAATGGGCAACTACCTTTGCCGCGTCAGCGTTGGCATCTTTACCCAGATTGACGGCAGCAGCCTAGCGGTTCACCGCGCCGCCAGCCAGAACACGCAGGGCCGCCTAGAAGATCAGGCAGGCGTTAAGGCTTCGTTCGCTGCTATCGGCGATGCTTCCTGCTACTATTGCGATATGTCCAGCATTGACGAAGGGCGCGGCGATCGGGCCTTTATGACTACCCTTAACTTTGAAATCCTAGTTGTCCTGGCTGCCGTTTGACCAGGCCCGCAATTATAACAACTAACTTCGATGGCTACTGTAACCAAAGGAACGGCGCATATTCACAGCATCAGCGGGACTATCACGGGCTTAACGATTCAGTCCTATACTGTTAGCAAATCCTTTGCTAATTCGGATGAAGTTACGAACGCAAGCGGCGTTGTGATCGGCGTTAAGATGTATGACGAACGCACGACCCTCCAGGTCGAAGGCCTTGTTCCTACTTCCTATTCGGCGTCTATCGGCGATGCGCTTTCCTTCACGGGCAACGGCATCGCTTTCTCAGGATTTATCCAATCGATCGAAGAACGCGGCGAGGCTAAGGGTTATATGCGCATCAGCGTTAGCGCGATCGATTACGAAGGTATTGCCTAACGGCAGCCTGGCGCTACTGTCGGTTTATGGCCGACCGCAGATTTCTTAACGCTCACTTGATCGCGGCCCGAACTAATGTTCTGGGCCGCATTCTTTTACCCTTCTGCATCAAACATCGGATTTGGCTGCAGGCTATCGATTCCCCGTTTCTGGAAAACGATAAGGAGATAGCGCCAGCCGATCTGATTGTAGGCCTGAAGGTATGCGCCGAAGAACCTTTCGGTAATCCTACCTGGGCCGACCGCTGGCTTATGCTGCGGCTTACCCTGGATAGGAAACTATTTGCCGAAGGCTGCCGCGCTTTCGTTTCGCATATCGATACGCATAAGGATTGGCCTAAGTTCTACGAAAAGAAGGATAGCCAGCGCGGCGGGGAAGGAACTGTTCCCTGGCAGTTGTCGGTTGTCGCGGCCCTATGCAAAAACGGGATCAGTTATTCTGAGGCTATGCAGATGCCCGAAGCAAAGGCGATCTGGCTGGCTGCGGTTTTCTCAATTCAGGGGGGCGCTAAGATGGATATCCTTTCTACCGATGATGAAGAACTGATCGCCAGCCTGGACAAGCCTGGCGCGGTTGACGGCGCGGCAACTGTAGGGGAAAGCCCGAATCAAAATGAGCAATAGCCTGGAGTTCTCAATCAACGCGAAGGATAATACTTCAAAGGTTGTCGATACTGTTAATAAAAAGATTAACAACTTCGGCAGCGATCTGGCGAAGATGGCCCTAGGCGTGGCTGGCCCGATGGCGCTTGTCCAGGCTGGCATCAGCGCGATCGGTTCTGCAATCGAAGAATATAAGCAGAAGGTAGCCGAAGCGATCAAGTTCGGTTCTGAACTTCCTAACCAGGCAAAGGCGCTTAACATCAGCGTAGAAGAATATCAGCGCTTAGGCAGCGCAGCCGAATCGGCTGGGGTCGGAATCGATACTGTTGCCCAGGCCTATGTTGAAGTTCGGAAGGCGATCGATGCCGCTAAAGACCCTACCAGCAGCCAGGCTGCCGCGCTCCAGGCGTTAGGCTTCGCTGCCGCCGATATCGCCAGCGGCGCTATTAAGCCTATCGAAGTTATCGAGCGCCTGGGCCGCGCGATGTCAACGGGCGCGGATGACGCAACGCAGTTTAAGATCGCGTCAGGCCTGCTGGGCAGTTCTGTCGAAAAACTTATTCCGATCCTGCGCAAAGCCCAGGAGGCAACCCAGGGTTATACCGATGCGGGCGATGTTCTTTCCGAAGAAGAAGCCGCGATCCTTCGCGAGTCAGAAATGGAAACTAAGAAGGAAGAACTTAAGGAGAAGGTCGAAAAGGCCAGGGAGTCTGCGCGCGAAAAAATGTTTGAAGGGCCGAAGGGCCAGGGCCGCAGGGAAGTTATGAAGGAACTTTTCCCGACCCTTACCGAAGAAGAAATGCGCAAGCAAAGCGGCGGTTCTATGATTATGGAAGGCTACGGGCGGCGCATCAATTACAAGGAAGGCCGCCGCGTTGAAGATACTTTCGTAAAGGATACCCTGACCGATGAGGAACGCGATCTGATCATTAATGAATACGCCGCCCGCGAAAAGGCGCGCAAAGAAAAGGAAGCCGCCGATGCCCAGGCCGCCGCGAAGGAAGCCGCCGCGAAACTCCAGGCGATCGCTGACGATGAAGCCGCGAAGAAGCAGCGCGCGAAGGATGAAGATAAGCGCCTGGCTGACGCTGACGCTGCGCAGATGCAGACCCTAGAAGATGAAGATAAGCGCCTGGAGGATGAAGCCAAAGATGCGAAGAAGGCCGCCGAAGATAAGGCGAAGAAGGATAAAGACGAACTAGGCAAAGCGTTAGACGCTCAAGCCAAGGCCGCCGAATCGGTTAAGTTCACGGGCAGCAGCCTTCGCGATATCGGCGGCGCGCTGGCGGGCGAAGCGATGACTAGCGGCATCGACTACCAGGCAGCCGCCCTGGATATCAGCCAGAAAATCCTGATTGAACTGCAGAAGTTGAATGTTAAGACCCTGCCCGAAGTTCCTGATACAAACTTTACCAAACCTAGCACGACTAGGGGAGGAACTTATACTGCCTAAACCAAATGAGCCGAATCGTTACTAAAGGAAATATCAACGGCCTGGAACTGCAGCCCGATTGGTCGATTGAATCTGACGGCTACGGGCTGCTTACATCGCGGCTAACCTTTGCCTGCCCAGGCGATCAGGCCGCTTCGCGCGCGCCGAAGAACGGGGACGCTCACCCTAAAGACGGCAGAATGAAATGCCATAAATCCACTTATACGATTATCAAAGGCGAACGCGCCCAGATCATCGCGGAATATGTCGGCATCGAACAGGGCGAGATTACGCGCATTCAAGTTAAAGGCGATGTAGTTACGGGAACGCAGCCGATCCAGGCGCATAAGGATTTCGTTAAGATTCTTAAGCCGCTGGGTTGGGATAGCGTAACGCAATCTTTCCCTGAAACTAAAGCAGCAGCGATAACCAACGGCCTGGTAGGCGTTAAATCTTTCCTGACCGCCGATAGCCAGATCACGGCTTCATTTTTCAGCGCGTCTAAATCCGTAGTTCAGGACGGCGTTAATATGGTAGGCCAAACTTTCCTTAAGATGCCTGGGATGGAAGATGTAGTTTTGCCTTCTGGTAATCAGAAGATTTCCAACTTTCACGATCGCTTTGCGATGCTTACGGGCCTGAGTTACGAAAAGTTTGCGCACCTTTACAAAGTTAACTTTACGATTCGCATCAGTCCAGGCGGGTATCATAACAAGGTTTACTCAAAGAAGAACTAAACCCGCGAACCTATGATTCAACAAGGCGTTGGTTATACAGTTACTAATTCTTCTGGCGGTCAGTCCCTGGTCGTTGATTTCCCTCCGAGCAAACAAAGCCGCGCCTTCTTTGTTTATGAGGACACGACCACCGAAGGCATTACGATATTCAAGGTAGAACCTGGGACTATCAACAATCAGTTGCCCACGATCAACGGCATCAGTATCGCGCTGCCTACCGCGCAACTTTCAGCGCCTGCCGAATCAAGTTATGTAATCCTCAACATTCCGAACAGCGGCAGCGCTTTCCCTTCGGCGCAGTCAACGATTACCACCGCGACACTTGCAGCGGCCCAGGAAAGCGACAACGACACGGCCCGCCTTAAGATAGCGGTGATCTATGTCGAAACGCCTTCTGGCTCTGAAAAGGTTTATACTGTTTCAAGCCTGATCGGCGGCAGCCTTTCCGCGACCCGCTTCTCTGATCAACTAGGGGTAATAATTTACTACTTTAGTTTAATGTAATTAGCGGTCTGGCCGAAGGCCCGTTTGACGGCGCGGCAACTTTGAACTGACCTAAACCTATGGCCCTGCCTTCTGCTATCAAACTGTTTATAAACCCGCGAACGGGCCTGGCCTTCGGGAACTTTAACGGAACTTCCCAGATCACTAACCCGACTGTTACCCTGGGCGATACCGCCCGATTTGAAATCTACCTGGTCGAAGATACGGGGATTAACAGTTACCCGCGCCAGGAAGTTGCCTTCCCTGGAACGCCTGGGATTAAGATTGCGGTCGGCCCGATCGATGAAAGCCCGCAGGCTGGAACTTGGAAGGTTTCGTTTGGCGGGGACATTACCGCCGCGCTGGCCTATAACATCACGGCAGCCGCCCTGGCTACCGCGCTTAACGGGCTGGCTTCTATCACGGCAGCGGGCGGCGTTTCGGTTAGCAAGATCGGCGATAACTATAATATTGCCTTTAACCAGAACGGCGCGCGCGGCGATATCCTGACTGACGGCGCTGCGCTCATTCCCCTTTCTAACGCTACTGTAGCCAAGTTGCAGGTCGGCGATTCGACCAGGCCGCAGATCGCGCTTATCCATTTGCAGCGGACTATCGCGGGCCTGGCAACTTCCTTCACCGCTACGGCTGCCAGCGCTATCACGATCGAAAGCCTTTCTGCCTGGGACGGCAGCCGCGCTACCTATCGCGCCAGCATTTCGCCAGACCCTAAAGGCGGTTCGTTCTCCCTGGCCTTTGATGCCGCCACGGGGACGGATGTAAGCAGCGCTTCGATTGCGATCGGCGCTTCGGCTATCGATGTTCAGAACGCTCTTAACCTGGGCGCGCTGGTCGATAAGGTTAGCGTTTCCCAGGTCGGCGCTTACGCTTACGATATCACAGTTACCGCGCAGCCTGGAACGGGCGGCCTGACCGCCAGCGGCGCTGGCCTGATTTCCTTTAGCGGCTATGTCGGCGAACTGTCCCTGAATACCGCCGAAGCGATCAGCCTTCTGGACGGCGCTGATTTCGTAGCGACTAACCTGGAAGTTGAAATTACCAGCGACAGCAAAACCCTTACTGTTCTGCAGATTCCCTGCACCCTTAAGAACGCGGTCATCGATGCAGGTTCTGTTCAGCCGCTGATCCTGGATTCTTATCTGACTCAGGCCTTAGCCGATGGGCGCTATGCCCGCCAGGCTAACAACCTTTCCGACCTAGCCAGCGTCAGCCAGGCCCGAACCAACCTAGGCGTTTATTCTACCAGCAGCGTTGATACCGCGCTGGCCCTTAAGGCCAACCTTTCTGGCGCTACCTTCAGCGGGGAAATCGCTACGCCTACCCTTGGCAATCTGCTTAATACCGATCTGGTTATTGACAGTTATAACGACACGGGCGCGGGGACTCATTACCTGCACAAGTTCACGCCTTACGATGGCAAGTTTGTCCTGGCTGCTAACGGCGGCGGTATTACTTTCCCCGATGGAACTACGCAGGCAACCGCGTTCGCTGGTTCTGTTACCTGGGGTTCTATCAGCGGCAGCCTTTCGAGCCAAAGCGATTTGACCACCGCGCTAGGCCTTAAGGCCAACCTGGTCGCGCCTACCCTTAGCGGCGGCGTTGTTATCAATCGCAACCCTTCGGGGACTACCCTTAAGTTGGTTGATCCTACTTCGATTAATTTCGGAACTGATTTTAATAATACGAGTATTATCATTCGCGCTGGCGATGTTTCGGAATATTGCCGAATGGATAGCCAGGCCTTTAGCCTTTATTCTGGTGCAAATACCGCAGGCTTCTCAATCGGCGGCTTTGTTATCAACGGCGCTGAACCTTACGCGCGCAAGTCAGGCGCTACCTTTACGGGCAGTATATCAGCCAAGGATGGCGTCAGCGTTATTACTAACTCTCAAAGTTCCGCTGGCATTTCCGTAAATGTGGCTAATGCCGACATTGGCTTTTATATATTCGATAATGTTTCTAATGTTAATACTTACATCGCTGGCGGTTTGTTCCTTAACCAATCAGGTAACAATCTGATTGAGCCTTACGCTCGCAAGGATGGCGCTACCTTCACGGGTAAAGTTAATACTGTAGCG
>Ga0209358_10001098_pt1 | contig 22077 bp, 22 predicted proteins | sample LauGreFa1BDMLBSN_2_FD_187574 | JGI IMG/M metagenome (GOLD analysis project Ga0209358, IMG submission 187574) | Freshwater lake microbial communities from Lake Michigan, USA - Fa13.BD.MLB.SN (SPAdes) (version 2) | ecosystem: Environmental > Aquatic > Freshwater > Lake | place: Lake Michigan, USA...
TAATCTTTACATTTAGAGGATTATACGGATTAAATATTAATCCATCTTCTGATTTAATAATATCGTCGTCGTGTGATATTTTGAAATCTGTCATTTAGATACTATACTGCTTTAGCTTTATATTATTTATAAAATTGATATAAATTAACATAAAGATATACCTTCTATAGTAAGTATGGAGGAGACCGAAATATGGAAAAAAATTGAAGGTTATGAAAATTATGAAGTTAGTACATTTGGAAATGTAAGAAATATAATAACTAATAATTTATTGACACTATCAAAAAAAGGAAACTATTATTCTATTGGTTTAACTAATAAAAATAAAATTAGAAAATCATTTAGAGTGCATAGACTGTTATGTATAACATTTATTCCTAATCCTGACAATAAAACAGAAGTAAATCATAAAGATAAAAATGGATTAAACAACAATATTAATAATCTCGAATGGAATTCTCACCAAGAAAATTGTATCCATAGAAGTTATGGAATTAAAAATTGTAATAATAGAAATATAAAAATCCATAAACTAAATTTAAAAACAAATGAAATTATTGATACATATGATTCAATGGAAGACGCCGCAAAATGGTTAGTAAATAATAAGTTAAGCAAAAATTTTAATAGTGCTAAATCTACTATTTGTGTTTCAGTTAAAAATAATAGAACATCATATGGTTTTAATTGGAAAAGAGTTGAACAAATGATTTTAGACAATGAAGAATGGAGAGAAATTATATTTGATAATATATATTCTGGTTATTTTATATCATCTTTAGGAAGAATTAAAAATAAAAAAAATATTATTATGGAAAACTATAAAATACACCATAGTGGATATATATATACAAGAATTAACTATAACAAATACGCAATACATAGATTAGTAGCTATGATGTTTATACCAAATTTAGAAAATAAACCTTTTGTAAATCATATTGATGGAAATAAAACTAATAATAATCTTGATAATTTAAATTGGGTTACTTGCGAAGAGAATAATATTCATAGTCATAATATGGGTTTTGTAAAATATTATACAAAAAAAATAATTCAATTTGATTTAGAAATGAATGAAGTTAATAAATATAATTCAATTAAAGAAGCATCAATTGCTTTGAATATTAGCAATACAAATATTTTAGGTGCATTAAAAAAGAGACAAAAGACCGCCGGTGGATTTATATTCAAATATTTAGACTAATTTAAATTAAAGTAAACATAAAAATAAAATATAATATTTTTGTAGTATATAAAATGGTTTACATGTCAGGTTCACGCAATGCTAGAAATCAAGCATCAATTGTTAATCGTACAAACGTATGTGGAGGAAATAAAAAATCCGGTCTAGCTCCTCGTGTGGGTTGGTATTTATCAAGTAACACTATGTTGATTGGTGCCCCCCAAACAATCCCTCGTTTCTGTATTCCTAACAGAACAGTCCAGACCCAAAAGACTGGATATCGTGCTACAATTGGTGGAAATATGGGTTAAGTTATTTAACCTATTTTTTTAACCTAAGTATTAAATATTATTTATATAAAATAATTTAATAACAATTTACTTATTAGATTATTAGATGCCAATGAAAATTACGGTAGACAATCGTGAACAAGAACTTTTAAAACACATCTCTCAATTAGTTTTATTCATTCCTGCGTTCAAACAATTAAAAGTTGATTGTGTAAATTTACCGCTAGGAGATATTATAATATCCGACGAAACGGAAGAAAAGATTATTATTGAGAGAAAAAGTATTAGTGATTTGTTATCAAGCATAAAAGATGGTAGGTATGAAGAACAATCATATAGACTAAATGGTATGACAACACATAATCATAATATTTATTATGTTATAGAAGGAGACGTTAACAAAGCAAATCGTTTCAAGGATACTTCAATGGAAAAACTTACTTTGTATTCAGCGATGTTCTCTCTTAATTATTACAAAGGATTTTCTATTATGAGAACATTTAACATGGAAGAAACTGCGTTATTTATTTGTAATGTTGCGAATAAATTAGAGAAAAATATTGTATCTGGAAAAAAACCTTTTTATCAAAATCGGATGTCTCTAACAATGGACGAACAACTTGGTGGTACAGAAAGTTCCGCAACCGAAGAAACAGCGCAAACAGAGCAACCAGAACAATCAGATAAAGACTATGTAACGGTAATTAAAAAAATTAAAAAGGAAAATATTACCACTAGCAATATCGGTGAAATTATGCTTTGTCAAATCCCAGGTGTAAGCGCAGTCACTTCTTTAGCTATTATGGAAAAATATAAAACCCTTCCTAATTTAATAAAAGAAATTGAAGCCAACAAAACGTGTTTGGATAATATTAGTTATATTAATTCAAAAGGACAATCTAGAAAAATCACAAAAACGAGTATAGCCAATGTTGTAAAATTTTTACAAAATTAACATTCTAGTTGTTATAATCATAATTTTAAAATATTGATATTAATTATATAATGAAACAAGATATTTTTAATTTGTTATTAATAATAGCAATTTGTTTTGTAGCCTATTTAATATTTAGACATTTTACCCTGAATACAAAAGAAGGTATGACTGACGGTTCTTCAGATAGTTCATCATCAACAAGTTCTACTAATAATGGTGTGGCAGGAGGTGCAGCCGCTTATGCCGCAAATATAAAGTTAAATGTTATTAAAATTCAAGACCAATTATTAATTAGTAAGTATAGAACAGATTACGAAAATGTGATTTTAAATTTGGATGATTTAGTTAGCAATTTAATGCTACAAACCGCACTAACTATAGATACAACAAAACCGAAAGAGTCACTCGTTAAGATTCAAGAATTAGGGCAAACAAAAATAGCGCTTAACAGTATCATGAAATTTATTGATTCTAGCAAGTAATAAATATAGTTTATAAAATATAATTTATATTTATTTAGAGGTTAATTATTGTACAGCAATACTAACTTCGTTACCCGCATAGTAACCCTTATCAACTAATGATTTTGTATATTCAGCCCCTCCCCAATTTGGGTCCATAGCATTCGGACTAACCGTTTCTTTTTGTTGTACGATATTCATCATGTCAAGTGGCGTGGTAGTTCCGACATAATATGATGATTCGTCATAAGAAGGTAATGAATTTTTATTATAAGGTGGGTCATTTCTAGTAGCATCAACTAAAAGTGTAGGATTAGGATATGCTAGAGCATCAGGATTTCCTAATGAACTTTCCATTATAGTATTCCCTGAAGAACTAGCAATACTTGGAGGGAGACCTCCTTGTGGCTCAGAAACACTCGGGCGCACCTTATAAACAGGATTACCTTGGGCGTCATATGTTTCCTGTAAATACAAAACAGGACATCTTATTCCTTGACTTCTCTGCCAATCTAAGAACTCTGTATAATCTTCTAAATTTTCAAATGAAACTGGATTAACTCCAGGCACCTTTGCCACGGCCGAATTATATAAAAAAAACTGGGACCCTTTTTGAATTAGCAAATTAGGACATCTTGGTTGAGCGTTACTATTATTAGTTAATCCTTCCTCATATTTAGGGTCACTACATTTCGCGTAAAAATACAATCCTATTAAAAAAACCAATATCGATAAAAATGTAAGTAGTGTCATATATATTTAATAAGGATAAAATTGTAAATATATGTGTTAATTATTTTCTGGATATTAAATATAAATGGTTTTTTTACAAATTAACACTAAAAATTATGACAAAAAAAACTATAAAACAAATAAAACTCCCATAGAAGAATTGAATGATGCTATTACTCACAATAAACCTATATTTTTATTGATTTATATGGAAGGTTGTGGGCCTTGTAATTCTACACGTCCAGAATGGTCTAAAATAAAAAATGTGATGAGAGTCTTGAAAGGTGATAACAATATTTTTATTGTTGACATAGATAGGGCATTGCTTGATAAGGTTAAAACTAAATCACCGAGAGGGTTTCCAACGATGCGATATATTAAAGGCAAAACAGAAGAAGATTTTGAGGATAGCACTGTTAAAAATAAGGATAGAGAAGTTGATAATTTTATTGAATGGATAGAGCTAAAAACAAGAGGACAAAAAGGTGGTTCAATTAAATCTAATATTACAAAAACCCGAAAGAATAGAGTAATGAATAGAGTAATGAATGGAAGTAGAAAGAATAAAAAAGCAGGAACATGGTCTTTAAAATATAAACGGAGTATAAACTGTCGAAGACCTAAAGGATTCTCTCAAAGACAACATTGTAAATATGGTCGTCATAAATAAACTATAATAAATCAAACGGATAATCTAAGATTTATTGTACATTTAATTTATATATTCATATTTTAAAAAAATGAATTTATAAAACAAGATAAATATAAAGCACTATAATAATTAACAATGGAACATGTTTTCAGAATTTTCGATTTTAACGTATATAATGACACAAAAGCAGACTCGGATGAGTCGAGTAGTGATGACGAAAAAAACGTTTTTAAAGACCGCGGTTGTTTTATGATACAAATGTTTGGTGTTAACGAAACGGGGGAGACTTGCTCTATTATTGCCGAAAATTATAAACCATTCTTTTATGTTATGGTAAATGATAGTTGGACTATTGAAACAAAAGATAGCTTTCTTGCTCATATAAAAAATAAAATCGGTAAATACTACGATAAATCTATTACCGAGTGTATTATTATAAAAAGGAAAAAACTATACGGTTTTGACGGAGGTAAAGAACACAAATTTATCAAGCTAGAATTTTCGAGTATAGCTGCTTTTAATAAAGTAAAGAACTTGTGGTACAACGACTATAATTCTGAAAAAGGGCATTGTTTGTTACCTAACGGTTACCAATTTTATAATACTGATACAAAATTATATGAAGCAAACATTCCACCTCTATTGCGTTTCTTTCATATAAGAGATGTAAGCCCTTCTGGATGGATTGCTTTGCCAAAAAAGAAAACAATAGAATTACAAGGCGACGCTAAGAAAACAACCTGTACATATGAATATTTGATAAACTATAAAAATATTATATCATTAAATGACAAGGAAACACGTGTCCCTTATAAAATTTGTAGTTTTGATATTGAAGCAAGTAGTAGTCATGGTGACTTTCCAGTTCCAATAAAGTCATATAAAAAGCTATCTACAAATATTATAGAATATTTTGAAAATTTGAAAATAGACATGACAAAAGAGTTATGCCAAAATATTTTAAAGAGAATTATTCTTGCTGCGTTTGGTTATGAAACAATGGACCAAATAGATTTAGTTTATCCAAAGGTGGCACCCTCCTCAAAAAAAGAAGTTGAGGGTTTGTGTGAGAAATGGCTTTCGACCCGTGTCAGGGCATTGACTAAAACAACAGACTTCAATCAAGCAACTACATTAGAGGCACTGTTTGAAAAAATGGGACATGACGAAGAAGAAGATGAATATAAACACTACGTTAAATCTTATTCGGATAAGCAAGCAACGATAATAGATATTTTATGTGATAAAAAATTTGAAAGAGAAGGGAAATTAAATGAACTGAATATTTCATTAAATGCGAACTTTCCAAAATTAGAAGGCGATAAGGTGACATTTATTGGTTCTACGTTTATGAACTATGGAGAGCAAGAACCGTTCATGAACCATTGTATTGTTTTAAACACTTGTTCTGATTTGCCAACAGAAAATAGTATTTTAGAAACATATGATACAGAAAAAGAAGTACTGCTTGCTTGGCAACAGTTGATACAACGAGAAAATCCGGATATTATTATCGGTTATAATATATTTGGGTTTGATTATGAGTTTATGTTTAGACGTTCAGAAGAAAATAACTGTGCGGACGAGTTCTTAAAATTGTCAAGAAATATTGACGAAATTTGCGGTACAAAAGATAAGGAGACTGGCAGATATAAAATTGAAGAAAGCACAATTCAAATAGCAAGTGGACAACACGATTTGCGATTTATTAAAATGAATGGACGTTTACAAGTGGATTTGTATAACTTTTATCGCCGTGAAGCAAATTTGACAAGTTATAAGCTGGATTATGTTGCTGGTAATTTTATTGGGGACTTTATTAAAAAATTGGATATTGTTTCAAATGAAACCGAAATTAAAACTGGAAATATGACAGGATTACTTGTGGGTAGTTACGTTCATTTCGAAGAAATAGGTCATTCCGTGGATTATTACATGGATGGCGCGAAGTTTTTGGTGACGTATGTGGATAAAATGGATGGTAAGTTTAAAATAGAAGGCAATGTGTCTCCGGATTTAAGTAAAAAAGTCAGATGGTGTTTGGCAAAGGATGATGTTACACCAAAAGATATATTCAGAATGACAAATGGAACTGCGGATGATAGAGCAGTAATTGCGAAATACTGTATTCAAGATTGTAACTTGGTTCATTATTTGTTTAATAAATCAGACGTATTGACAGGATTTATTGAAATGGCAAAAATTTGTAGTGTGCCTATAAATTTCTTGGTTATGAGAGGTCAAGGAATTAAATTAACAAGTTACATAGCAAAAAAATGTCGTGAAAAACGAACATTAATGCCTGTAATAGAAAAGGGAAGCCTAGATGAAGGGTATGAAGGTGCGATCGTATTAGAACCAAAATGCGATTTATATCTAGATAATCCTGTAGCATGTGTAGATTATGCATCACTATATCCTAGTTCAATGATTAGCGAAAATCTGTCGCATGATAGTAAAGTCTGGACTCGTGAGTATGACTTAGCTGGCAACCTAATCGAGGATTATGGAGAAAAAGATAAAAATGGAAATTATATTTATGATAATTTAGAAGGTTACGAGTATGTAAATTGTACGTATGATACCTATATATATGTTAGAAAGACGCCGGCTTCCGCTGCGGAAAAGGTTAGAGCAGGACACAAGATTTGTAGGTTCGCACAATTCCCAGATGGTAAAAAAGCAATTATGCCATCTATTTTAGAGGAATTGCTGGTCGCAAGAAAAACGACACGTAAAATGATTCCTAATGAGAAGGATGAATTTATGAAACAAGTTTTGGACCAGCGTCAAATAGGTTATAAATTAACAGCAAATTCGCTGTACGGACAATGTGGTGCTAAAACAAGCACGTTTTATGAGAAAGATATCGCGGCGTGTACTACTGCGACGGGTAGAATGCTTTTAACATACGCAAAAAAAATAATAGAAGACTGTTATGGAAATAAAATTTGTAACACAGAGCGTCATGGTCCCGTTTTATCAAAGGCAGAATATATTTACGGAGATAGTGTAGCTAGTTATACTCCTATTTATGTGAAAATAAATGGAAAAGTTGACGTTGTAACAATAGAACATTTAGCCGAAAAATATGGAGATAACAATTGGATAAAATGTTTGGAACAAGGAAAACAAGAAAAAGAGGTTTGCGAGTTGAAAAATGTTGAAACGTGGACTGAAAAAGGATGGACTAAATTAAGTCGAGTCATAAGACATATGTTGGCATCGCATAAAAAAATGATGCGGGTTTTAACACATACAGGTCTTGTTGATGTTACAGACGATCATTCGCTGATTTTAAACAATGGCGAAGAAATATCTCCAAAAGACATTCAACTTGGAACTGAATTATTACATAATAAATTATTATTAAATGAACCCGAAAAGAAATATATTACAGAAGATGAAGCTAGAATAATGGGGTTCTTCTTCGGAGATGGTAGTTGCGGTGAATACAACTGTCCTTCTGGAAAAAAATCTTCGTGGGCATTAAATAATTCTTCAACTGAAATTATAAATAAATATTTAGAATTATGTAAAAAAGTGTATACCGATTTAGACTGGGTTGTAATGCCAACATTAGAAAGTTCCGGAGTATATAAAATTTCACCCAGATGTGGTACATACGCATCAATAAGTAAATTTGTTAAAATATATAGAAATGAATTATATTATGAAAAAGCAAAAATAATACCCGAAAAAATATTAAATAGTAGTTTTAGTGTTAGACAAGCATTCTTTGAAGGTCTATACGATGCCGATGGAGATAAAGATGTAAATGGTTACACTAGATTCGACCAAAAAAATCAAATCAGTGCGGCACATATTAGTTTATTAGGTTCAAGTCTGGGGTACTTAACATCTTTAAATACTAGAAGCGATAAACCAAATGTTTATAGAGTTACAATGACAAAGGGTAAACAAAGAAAAAATCCAAATAAAATCAAAAAATTTGAAGAAATACAATATGAAGGATATGTATATGATTTAACTACAGAAAACCATCATTTCGCAGCAGGAGTTGGAGATATGATAGTTCATAATACGGACTCAGTATTCTTCACATTTAACTTGGAAACATTAGATGGTAAACCAATTAGAGGAAAAGATGCTCTAGAAATAACAATCGAAATAGCACAAGAAGCAGGACATTTAGCGTCTAGTTTCCTAAAATGTCCTCATGATTTAGAATATGAAAAGACATTTATGCCCTTTTGTTTATTATCAAAGAAAAGATATGTTGGTATGCTTTACGAAACAGACCCGAATAAGGGCAAAAGAAAGGAGATGGGAATTGTCTTGAAGAGACGAGACAATGCTCCAATCGTAAAAGATATATATGGTGGTATTATTGATATTTTGATGAAACAACAAAACATAAAAGAAGCAGTAGACTTCTTAAAATCTTGTTTACAAAATATTGTTGATGAGAAATATCCAATTGATAAACTGATTATTACAAAATCGCTGAGGTCAGGGTATAAAAACCCAAAGTCAATCGCTCACAAAGTTTTATCAGATAGAATCACGGCAAGAGACCCTGGAAATAAACCAAGTTCTGGTGATAGAATCCCATTTGTCTATATTAATACAACTAATAAGAAGGCATTACAGGGTGAAAAAATAGAAACTCCTACTTTTATTAAAGAGAATGGACTAAAAATTGATTATTCGTTTTATATTACAAATCAAATTATGAAACCAGTCCAGCAATTATTTGCGTTGGTTCTTGAAAAAATATGGGAAATGCAAAATAAGAGACCAAAAATCGCAAAATTCAAAAAAGAAGTTGAGTTGTTGCGTAAGAATGTAGACCAAGAAAAGTTTGAGGACAAGTTAGAACAACTAAGAAATAAAGAAGTTAAAGCGTTATTATTTGACGATTATTTAAGAGTAACAAATAACGAGAAACAAGGCGTCCAGTGTGTAACAAAGTTCTTTACACCTGTAACAACTTCAAAGTAAATTAAGTATTTTAATTTTAAACCAAATAAAAAATTATAAATATAACAATTTTTTATTTTATACCTTATATATTAACGAGCATACTTTCTCAACGGATCACGCTTGGTTTGCTTTTGCTGAACGACAAGTGTATCAAACATGCTCTTCACCATTCCTCTGATATCAGAGACAGAAGTTTCAAGATTCCAAACACGCTCTGTTAGCTTATCAACCTCACTAACAACATCATCATCGCAACCCTCTTCCGCGCAAACGTTAATATCGCCTACAACAGGAATACCAATCATCTGATTATTTACTTCATCCTTCTCAATAAATCCTTCGCAATCAAGTTTACACAAAATACTCATAACACTTCTTTTGTGTCTATTAGCAATTTCTGGGATACTCAGTTCCAATAGTTCATACTCTCTTTGGAGAGACAAAATTTCATTTGTAGTCCATTTATTACCATGTCGTGATGTAAGTGTCATCTTATAATGTAATATAATATACGACGAGCCTTTATATCATTTACAGTAAAATATATTTATGACCTATTCGTGTGGTGTATCACTATTAATAATGAGTAATGTGGAACATATCCAAGCACCCATTAAAACCCACATATTATTAAATGGTTCTTTGAATTGCTGTTATTAAATTTAAAATAGCTTCAGCGTCTGATACATTGCTATTTCCAGAGACATCTTGATCATCATTAATAAATCCATACAAATAGCTATTTATTGCTGAATTAACACCAATCATGGGTTCATTATTAATCGCGCGAGGGGTTGTATCGATAACGGAGTCAATATTATTTTCAACTGAACTTGTTAGAGTTTGTCTATTACTTAGTGAATTGTTTGAATTATAATTTCTAATATCATAACGACAAACAGGACATCTACAGTTAGTTGTAAACCATGTATTTAATGAAGCTGTACTAAAAATATGTCCACAAAATCTGATTACAGTAACCATATCATTGTCATTAAAAGTTTCAAGAGAAATAGGACAAGATAAGTTAAGCGGTGTTACAATATCACAATATCTTACATTTCTAGTTGCTAACTCAATTTGGGTTTGAGTTGGATAAATTACAATAGGGTCAAGAAAATTGCCAATAGTTGACGCCAGGTTACTGGTTCGTGGTTGTGATGTACTTGATCTTGAACTAGTATGTGAACCTACAACACGACTAGGTATGTTATATCGCTGAATGTTTTCTATTATATATGGTATATTATCGATATATATCCGTCTATTTGAATTATTTACAGTCGAATTATTGGCAGTATAATCAGGAACAGGAACAGGAACAGGAACAGGAGTAGAATTTCTATTGTTATTATTGTGCGTATTTCTATTTCTATTTCTATTGGTGTGATAAGTGTTAGCGTTTCTATTGTTACCGGTATGAGAGTTTCTATATGGACTATGTATATTGTTATTATCATTGTTTACTCGGGAATAAAGTATAGTTGTAATAACATTTCTAATTTCAGCATTAGCTTCATTTAATTGCTGAATTTGTCTCGTATTCTCATTATACATAACATTAAGAAGATTAATCAACATATGTTGGTCTATAGGTGCATCGTTTAAAAGAGGGACGCTCATATAATTAATATATTACTAAATCTGTTTAAATGTATTATACTAAGGATAAATAGTAAATGACTTTTGAAAAATATAAAGATAATGGCCTTAGTGGCTTGGCAAACCTTGGTAATACTTGTTTTATTAATTCCTGTGTTCAAATATTATCTCATACATATGAACTAAACGATTTTTTAAATTTAGACTCATATAAAAAAAAACTAAAAAATAAATATGATTCCGCTCTTTTACTTGAATGGGATAATCTAAGAAAATTGCTATGGAACGCAAATTGTATAGTATCTCCAGGAAAATTTATAAAAACGATTCAAAAAATAGCGCAGATTAAAGGGTTAGACATATTTACAGGTAATTCGCAAAACGATTTGCCGGAGTTTCTTTTGTTTTTGATAGATTGTTTTCATACTTCACTTTCGAGAGAAATTAAAATGACTATTTCAGGGTCTCCAGAAAACGAAACAGATAAAATAGCTATACAGTGTTATGAAATGGTTAAAAATATGTATTCAAAAGAATATTCTGAAATATGGAATTTATTTTATGGGGTACATGTGTCTGAAATATCTTCACTTGAAAATGGGAAGGTATTGAAAACTATACCCGAACCGTTTTTCATGATTGACCTACCTATTCCGTCTAATAATAAAAGTCCGTCACTAATAGATTGTCTTGATCTATATGTTACAGGCGAAACACTTGAGAATGAAAATGCTTGGTATAATGAAGAAACAAAAGTTAAAGAAAATATCAGAAAAAAAATTTTATTTTGGTCTTTTCCAACCATACTAGTAATTGATTTTAAAAGATTTAACGCTAGAAACCAAAAAAATCAGATACTCATTTCATTTCCTTTAGATGACTTAGATTTGTCAGAATATGTAATAGGATACAAAAAAAATAGTTTTAAGTATGAGTTATATGGTATATGTAATCATAGTGGAAATGTTTTAGGTGGCCACTATACATCTTATGTAAAAAACTCAAATGGGAAATGGTATCATTTTAATGATACTAGTGTATCTGAAGTAGGACTAATAGAGTCACTTGTTTCGACAAAAGCATACTGTTTATTTTATAGAAAGAAGTGTTAAATAACATAATTTTATATTAACGAAAAAAAAACAAGTCATTAATATATATATGGAAGTAAATACTACAACAACAACGGATCCTGTTAATTATTATAACAATTTAAATAATTTTATACTGAACCCAACAGTTTTTATAATTGTAATACTAATAATTATAGCGTTTTTCGTATTCTCATCTTCTTTAGGAAATACGAACAGTAGTAATTCAAGCGATGGAACCGGAGGGAATATTATGGGTATAATAATTGTAGCTATTTTAGTCGTTTTAATAATAGTAAATGCCCTTCAATATTTTTTTAGTATAAATGTAACAGCATATATTAGAGATATATTTTCTAATGAACCCAAGATTGATATTGTAGTAGACCAATCTGCTTACCAGCCTTCTTCGGTTCCTGAAATTAGATTTAAAAAACAAGTATTCAATATTCCAGGAAATTATTATAGTTATAGTAATGCGAAAGCATTGTGTCAGGCGTATGGAGCTAATTTAGCAACATATAAACAAATAGAAGATTCCTATAAAAATGGTGGTGAGTGGTGTAATTATGGTTGGTCTGACGGCCAAATGGCCTTATTTCCGACACAACAAAAAACTTTTGATAATTTACAAAACATTCCGGGTCATGAACACGACTGCGGAAGACCAGGAGTAAATGGTGGTTATATGGCGAATCCCAAAATTAAATTCGGTGTAAATTGCTATGGTAATAAACCAAAAATAACAAGTGATGAAGAAGAATTAATGAAAAATGCTACTCCTTATCCTGTTACAGCAGAGGATGTTGCCTTTCAAAAACAAGTTGACTTTTGGAAAAATCATGTCAATAATATTTTAGTTTCTCCATTTAATTATGACACGTGGGGGTCATTGTAAATAAATAATCGTTCAATATAACACTAGTACACGTGTCAGTGTATTCATCATAACACAAATTACTAGGCTCCGCAATATAATAATATTGTGTATTATATGTGTTGTATGTGTTGTATGTGTTATTAACAAAACGGATTGTTTCAATAAAATAAAAAATGGTAAATGTAACAAATATAAATCTTAATATTCTAACCATATATCGAATAAAAATTACGTAAATTGTTGTAAGAAACCAATTATTATTTAGAATGATAGCTACTAATTTATTAATTTTTGTCGTAGGTGTTCTACACATAGGACAGTTATTTGTTTTTAAACACCATGTATTTAAACAAGTAGCATGTATCCACCCATTACAAGAGCATATCTTCAAATAATAACATTGGTCTTTTAAATTAATAGGTACTTCTTCATTTTCAATTTTAAATTCATAACAAACAAAACATTCTCCTATTAGCGAGTCCTCTTCTATGGCATCATTGTAATGTTCAACTAATCTATAAATCATTTATATAATAATACAAGTATATTATATTATATAAATTATCCTCGTAGTTTTTTTGTGTTTCCTCCCTTTTTAGGTTTAGATACCTTATTTTTATTTTTAGTTACTTTATTTTTTTTATTTTGTGTGTCGTGATGCCTAACAAGGTCTAATAATTTATCATGTAAGTCATCATCAATAATATCATCGTCGCTCTCGCTGTCACCTTCATTTTTACGATTTTTGTCCGTTTCTCCTCCATATTGATTATAAGAAAGCACCCAACTTGGTACAACTAAATCATTAAATAAATCTGAAACTTGTGGAGAGCCACCATGCTGTTTGACCTCGCTTGTATTAAGTGTCATTATAGGAGACATCCCTCCTTTCATCATTATAGATTTTACACTAAATCCTCCACTATGAATACCTTCTTGTGAATTATTTGTATAAATTAATTCTTCTGGTCCAATATAGCTCATATAAAATAGTTATATAATAATTAATTATTAGAAAAGCGCTTAATTTCTTGAATAGTTTTAATATTTCGTCTTTCTTTTAAATGCTTCATAATAAGGCTAACTTGAGACTCGTTTTTAATAACCTCGCCTAAAGTCTTTTCTAAATATTTAAATGTTAATGGTTCAGCTACTCGTGTGTTTGCGAACTTAAGCCGTCCATCACTAATTTGTACTGTTGCGTTTGAAAGATTATTGTTAGCGGCATATTGTGTTATATTTTCAGACAATGTGTTACGTTTATCACGTAACGTTTTTATTTGTTCGTTCGCAATTTTTAATTGATTATCAATTGATACCCATTGAGCGATTTGATTTTCAAAACTCATTAATTTCTATAAAATAGTATATATATTATAAAAATTAATAAAACCCGCCAAAATTAACGACTACGATGACTACGCCCGTTTCTTTCTGCCATACGTCTGTTGCATTCCTAAAATACTTAATGGAACAACTGCTTGGTTAACTACATGACCCCATAATCCTCCACGTCGTTTACGAGTATTTTTTCTTCCACCCCGTTTCTTTCTACCATATGTCTGTTGCATTCCTAAAATGCTTAATGGAACAACTGCTTGGTTAATCATAGGCCCCAATAATCCTCCGCGTCGTTTACGACTAATTTTTCCTCTTCGTCCACCCTTCATGAGCTGGTTTGCAGGGATGCCCACATTTTGACCCTGAACACCTACACTTGTTGTAGCAGGAGATTGTCCATTAGAGCCACTGGTAGTTAAAGAATTTTTCATTTGTAAATCAACTGGGCCATTTACAGCCATACCATAACTTGAGCCTGAGCTGTATGAAGATGGGTCGGGTGCGGAACCACCTCTAGTATGTCTGCGACTATGTCTTCTGTAACTTTTACGTGCCATTTATATAGATTACTGAGAATAAAAAATATATTTAGTTAATATTTTAACAAAATATATTTAACGTCTGCGAGTGCTATTGGATTTACGTCCGCGTCTGCCTCCGTGTTTACGAGTTCCTACGCGCCTTTTGCGTCTGTAAGTTTGTTGCATTCCTAAAATGCTAAATGGAACGATCGCTTGATTAATTAAACTGCCTAAAAATCCACCACGTCTAGATTTTTGTTTTCCTGACATTATACATTATATAATTAAAAAAATTTAGAAATGAATTGTTTATTACGCAACAATAATATTAGAATTATAAGTATTGCTAAAATCATAACAAAAATTAAAAACACAAGTGTTACTGTAATATAAATATACGGATTTATTTCATATAATATGAAGTCAATTAATGGTTTTAGCATAATCTTGAATTCATTTTTGACGTCGTCTCTTTTTAAAATATCTAAGCATTGTTGAACTAGGGAATCTTTCATAACTATTACATATAAAAATAATTTAGAGATTGTGCGTGTTAGTAGTTTTTAATTTTTCTATATTTTCAATAATAATGGAAAACAATATTATTGAACCGAATGAGGTTTTTGATTTTTCAGGATTAAGTTTAGCACATCCAACAGGTATTCAAGGAGGCGCATATTTTACGAAAATTGAGAATAACAATAAGCCTTTATATATTCAAACCTCGAAAAGTGTAACTAGACAAGGGTTTGTAAAAACAGGAAAAAAATACTATTGTGATTTAATGTTTGATAAAAACTCTGATGTATTAATTACGTGGTTTGAAAATTTAGAAAATACGTGTAAAAAATTAATATATGAGAAAAGAGAAAGTTGGTTTCAAAATGGTTTAGAGGAAAACGATATTGAGTCAGCTTTTAATTCTATTATTCGTGTTTACAAGTCGGGAAAATATTATTTGGTTAGAACAAATATTAAGAATAATCGTTCTGACGAACCTGCTGTTAAAATATATAATGAAAATGAAGTTACAATGTCAATAAATGATATAACCGCAGAAACAAACATTATTTCTATTTTAGAAATACAAGGAATAAAGTTTACGTCTAGAAACTTTCAAATTGAAATAGAGTTAAAGCAGGTAATGATGTTAGATAACGAACCAATTTTTAATAATTGTCTTATCAAAAATAAAAAAGGTGGTGTTAGTAAACAACCGGATACATTACAATACCAGACAATCACCCCAAATGATATAAATATAGATAGTTTAGACAAAAGTTGTGAATTAATTGGTGATAAACTTATAAATAATGAAACTATCGAAGACAATTCAAAACATTTAGATAGTTTAGATAGTTTAGACGATAATGTAGAAGTTCAATTAGATGATATCGTTCAAGATATTACTATAACAAATGATAGTGAGCCAATTCAAAAAAGTGAAATTATAACTGAAAATACATTAACTGGAGATGATTCTTTAGAACTAGATATCGAAAATTTAGAACCAGAAAATAATGAGGACAATTTAGTCTTAAAAGAAGTGAATATAGATTTAAGTTTAGAAAATAATTTAGAAACATTACAACTTAAAAAACCAAACCAGGTCTATTTCGAATTATATAAAGAAGCCAGAAGTAAAGCGAAACTCGCAAAAAAGGCTGCTATCGTTGCCTATTTAGAAGCAAAGAATATTAAGAAGACATATATTTTAGAGAATTTGGATGATAGTGACAGTGATTTTGACGCAGAAATAGATGAAGTTTCCGAAAGTGAATTGGAGGGTCTTTAAATTTAGGCTGATATCAAATCTTTAGAATAGTTTTAGTAAAAAGTTTTCCGAATGACTTACTTCATTTTTAAAATGAATCTAATTAATATGTATTCTTAAAATTATTTTATCATTAATTTTATATAATGACCGTCTCTTTAAAGAAGCTATGGAATGACTATGGAATTGGAGCTATCCTAGTTTTATTAATTGTCGCATATGGCGTTAGTATTTTTGCCGGCTACTTGTCAAATAAAGGAATGCCTGGTTCCGAATCTAACCAGATGATGCAACAACAATACAAAAATACTAATTCGCGCGCGTCTGCTGGTGTTCGCCCTTCTGACCCTAATGGTAATGAGGTTTTCGCATCTGCTACAGGTGTTCAAACCAGTATGCCCGGCATTCCTTCCTCGTGCTCTGCTGCCAACGTCCAAAACCCTGCTGAACTCTTACCTAAGGATAGCAACTCTCAATGGGCCCAACTAAACCCTTCTGGTAAGGGCGAACTTGGAAACATTAACTTGCTCAAGGCTGGTTACCACATTGGTATCGATACCATCGGACAAACATTGAGAAATGCTAACCTCCAAATCCGCTCTGAGCCCCCGAACCCCCAATTAAACGTTGGACCATGGAACACAAGCACAATTGAGCCCGACTTCATGCGAGTTCCTTTAAATCTTGGGTCTGGTCCTCAATAAATTTTTATAAAAAAAATAATTTATGGTCTCGTCGATTAATTAATATCAAAATCTTTATATTCATTGTTTTTACACATATAAATATTTTGAACTGTCTTTTCATTTGTAATTTTTTCAATATTTTTACACAATTCACTTAACCAATCATATTTGTTATAATAAACATCTTTTTGTAAAATTCGAATAATACTAAAACTATTTTCATTAGAACATTTCATTTTATAAATATCTATTTCTCTATTCTTTTCAGGAGATTGCCAACTTCCAATTTGTTCGAAATGTTGTTTTCCATCCAATTCCACGATTATTTTTCTCTCTTCAATTACAAAATCAAAAGGAAGATGTTTTTTATTTTTACACCAATCAACTTTATATTGTCTCTTTAAAGAAGGATAAATACAAATTAATTTATTAAATAATATTAATTCAGTTTTATTCACACAGAATGAACACCACGCACCCTTTGTTACATCCGATAATTGAGACTTAAATATTTTATTACAAATGTTACAATCAAATTCAAATATTTTATTAGTACTTTTAAATAAAGTTCTTGGGTTAATACTTTTATCATGTAAATATTGACTTCTCTCTACAGAAGCAAATGAATTATTCTTGCACATTATACAATCCGGATTTTCACATAATTTTTGATGAGAACAATACGAACACCAATGTCCTTGAAAAGAAATAGTTTTTACAATCATTTCTAATTTATGTCCACATACACAATTAAATATAAATTTTTTTCTATCAGCACCCTTAAAAACTTGTCTTGATGTAAGTTGATTTTCAGAAGACCAATAAGCTGATTTTTCATGTGACGCGAATGATTTATTATGACAACTTATACATTCATTATCACACAATTTTTTAGGAGGATTACAACAATAAGGACACCAGTTATTCGCTTGATTAATATTCAATAAAGAGCTTTCAAAAGTATGACCGCATTCACAATCAAACCAGCATTTTTTATGTGAATTTAATGCTACTTCATTCGGCTTTATCAAATTTATACTGCTCCAAAATTGTGCTTTAGGATGTTCCGAAAACATTTAAGTTAAATATGATACAGCTATTATATTTAACTCAATTTTATTTCACAAAACAATTTATTTGTGTTAGATTTTATAACAATAGATATATATGGAAAAGCATAGCATATTTTTTTATATATTCGTAGCAGTTATTTTGCTCTTTTGTTTAAGAATATATTATGATTCAGACGCATTTAATCTTAAATGTATAATCGCGTCTAAAGATGGCAATAGATATTGCGTGAGAGAAAGAGAAAAGTTAGAACTAGCCGCAAACTTACTAGCAACCGTTACACAAAATATGAAAGATATGGTTGCGTATATGAAAAAAACACATCCTGAAGACCCTCGCACAATCAGACTTGTTGAAGGTTTCAATCCTAAAAAGGTAAGTGAAACACTACCAACGAGCGAATTAACCGCATATAGTGAAAATAAAGGTGAAAAGCTCGCATTTTGTTTAAACACTACCAAAGAAGGAAATAAATTGATAGATTTAAATACTCTGACATTTGTAGCTTTACATGAATTATCACATATAATGACAACATCAATCGGACACAAACAAGATTTTTGGATAAACTTCAAGTTTTTATTGGAAAATGCAAAAGCGGCCGGAATTTATGATCCTATTGACTATAAGAAAAACCCTACAAAATATTGCGGAATGGATATAAATGATAACCCATATTACGATTTAGTATAATACATATTTTACACCTTTTATAATTTGAAATGCCCATTATTTTATAATAATAAAATTGAAATAGTTTAAAATTATTTTCAATAAATAAACATAATGGAAATGGAAATTATATTTAAAAATGCTGGTGAACCTTGGTCAAAAGAAGAAGATACACAATTAAATAAATCATATAATGAAGATATGCTTGATATTATAGAAATATCAAAAATACATAATAGAGCACCTGGTGGAATAATTAGCAGGTTAATTAAACATAATTATATTGCGAACCGAATATCAGCAAGAGGATATACAGCCTATAAAAATAGTGATTTATATAAAGAAATTGTATTTAATAATAAAGATAAAAAGAAAAATGACATAGTAGATAAACCAGAAAAAAAAATAAAACCAACACAAATTGATAATATATTAATTAGTATTAATAAAAGCGATTATATAGAATTACAAAATGATGTAAAAGAAATGAAAAATGAAATTAAAGATTTAAAAAATAGTATAAAAGAATTAGTTGAAATGATGAAAGCAGTTTATGATTTTGAAGATGTATAAAATAGGCGTGTTAAATTAAAAATGTGTAATTATTTAACTTAGTATTTAATTTAATATGTTTGTAAATTATTAAATTAAAAATAATACTAACTTTATATATATGTCAAAGTCAATATCTTCAATAAAAACTATAAATAAATTTGATTCCATTAAAGACGTTACTTTAGATTATAACCCTATTTACAAAGTAAATTATTTAGTTGAGGACTCTATAAATACAATATTCATTTTTTATGGTAAAAATGTTAAAACTGAAAATCAAGAGGAATTATTTAAGAAAATATTTACTGATAGCGAAATCGATAAAATACATTCAGAAAAGATTAGTATCCAGTTTTCCGACCAACAAATACATTATGACGATACTATCGGTACAATTAAAATTAAAATACTTAAAGAAATTCAAAAACGAACATCATTAGATGAAATATATTTGTTTTGTCAAAAACAAGAAACTATTAATTCAGTTCAACTTTATAAATCTTTAACACAAAATAAAAAACTCGAATTGACCAAGGTTAGACTCGATCAGTTTTTATCAAATATAGTGACTGAAGATAACACAATATTTCAATCGCCGCCAGTAAAAGATATCTACACTTTTGATGACATTTTAGAAATGAAATTAGAAAATAAAATGTTTACAGTGGATAAAGTATTAGGAGAGAAATTTTTTATAGTTGAAAACGAATATCCATTTGTTTGTAACCCGTATAATGTGACAAAATATGATTCATTTTTTGAAAAAAACGCACGCAAATCGTTGTCTACGTTAAATAGTCATTTGCTTTTAAGTAGTGGTGAAATTGTAAATAATAATATTTATTTATGTCTAGCGAGAGATGTTCTAAAATTTGCGGCAGATAAAGACGTCTCTTCTGAAACAACTGTGAAAATATATTTTCCTTTTCTTTATAACAAAAATATAGATAGTTTGGAGGACCTAGAAAGCTCGCAAGAGAAATTAATTGAAAATAATAAAAAGGTTATTAACGAAAAAACATCAGAATCATTCAAAACAATTGATATGTTCTATGATGTTTATAAATTACGAAAATCAGAGTTGAAATATGTGAATAAAGGTATAAAATTTATTAAGGCAGTTATTAGACCAGAGTTTGACATTAAAATACCATTAGAAGTTATATTCAAAATTATCCATGCTACTGAAAATAACCCACTTATTAAATATAACCCTTCAACGAGACAAGAGAACGTTTATAGACTTTACACAGCCGATAAAATCGCAACAGATGGAAGAAAAATACCAGTTCTTAAAAAAGCTGTTATTTTTAAGTTAATGAAAAATATTGCCAGAACTAAATCTGTTTCTGTTTATATTGAAAATAATCATCCAGAATATAATACACAATCGTTAATTTGTGAATTTGATGAAACCGGCTATGTTACCGTAACTTCTGAGTTTGACAAAGCGATAAACGAAACAATTGTTTCAAAACTTTTTAGAGATTCAATTAATCCAATTATAATTGAGATTAAAAAAATATTAGAACAAAGTGGTTATAAATTAAACCTTTTTAACAATTTAAATGATTCAAATGTTGAAATTAAACAGCTTACTTATGAGTCTACAATTGAAATTTTGAAACCGTTAAAACTAGAAAATTACACAGGATGTATTTCAAGTATTTTTATCAATGAATCTATCAAAAACTCGGAGGAAATTAATTTACGTTTTAAACGTGTATCAAATTTTAGCAAAGTCACCAGCCAAGAGGCATTTATTTTAGAAAAAAGCTCCCAGAAATATAGAGGTCATGAAATTATTGACGCTTTATTAGAAAATTTTCCCGATGATTTAGACCGCAAACAGGCGGAGGATTTAGTAAGAAAGGTCGCAAATGAGATTCAACTGGAAAGAGGTGTAAGAAAATCTGATATTAAAATAAAAAATAATCCAGGTTTTAAAACTACTATATTATTAGAAAAAAATACTGGCATTATTACAATTTCTGTAGAAAATATTAATGACATTAACTATTTAGCTACAATTCCTGTTTATTTAGATAGTATTGTTCGTATCACACAGGATAAAAATAGTACAACATATCCAACACAAGAAATTAATAGATTATGTTCTAGTGGTGAAAAAGAAGAAATTCATGTTCCAGATATTATTTCTTCTGATGAGTCATCCGCATCAAAAAGAGAAGTTCCTTCTTTAGAACCGGAGGATGAATATGTTGAGTATAAAAAATATACAACAATACAAGCTGAAAAACCAAAAGGTGCGTTGAGTTTGTTTTTTGACGATGAAGACGAAGAAGAAGATGAGGAAGATAAGGATAAATATACCGGAGGTGAACTAGATGACAGCAGTAGTCCTTCAATATCTTCTGAAAAATCTGAAAAAAACACTTATAATGGTGTAACTATTCCTAGTGGTCTAAGTTCAGATAATAGCGAGTCATCAGTGGAATCCGCACAAGTTTTATCTCCGATACCTAGTATAAAAGAGTCATTGCCTTCAGAACCATCAGTGGAATCCGAAAAAGTTTTATCGCCGATACCTAGTATAAAAGAGTCATTGCCTTTAGAACCATCCGTGGAATCAGAACCATCAGTGGAATCAGAACCATCAGTGGAATCAGAACCATCAGTGGAATTAGAACCATCAATGGAATCCGAAAAAGTTTTATC